>OKHP01000296.1_pt1 | contig 15035 bp, 20 predicted proteins | sample 1613411 | NCBI WGS metagenome assembly OKHP01 (sample SAMN04436855, study PRJEB24849) | human gut metagenome | biome: human gut; feature: NICU; material: stool | host: Homo sapiens | place: USA: Saint Louis, MO | collected 2011-10-13 | reverse complement strand
CGATGACCAGACCAATGAGCCCGACAACGATGTTCGTCATGGCACGAGGGTCGCAGCCGCCTCCGACATGGTTGACGACGGTCGTGTTCCACCGTGGAGAACAACGGGTGATGGTTGAATAGTCGTCATGGTTGACACCGCGACTTCGGATCACATCCGCGACATCATCTCCTTCGTGGAGGCGTCTCCCACGTCGTATCATGCGGCTGCCGAGCTGGCGCGACGGCTTGACGGGGCCGGGTTCCAGAAGCTTGACGAGACCGAGTCCTGGTCGTCGGTCGAGGGACGTTGCTACGTGGTCCGTGACGGAGCGGTCATTGCCTGGGTCACCCCGGAGAAGGTCACTGACAAGGTTGGCGTCAGGATCGTCGGCTCCCACACCGACTCCCCGTCCTTCAAGCTCAAGCCGAATGCCACCGTCACCAATCAGGGCTGGCAGCAGGTCGGCATGGAAGTCTACGGCGGTGGTCTGCTGAACTCCTGGCTCGACCGTGATCTCGGCCTGTCCGGCCGTCTCGTCACCAAGGACGGCCAGGTGCATCTCGTGAGCACCGGCCCGATCCTGCGCATCAGCCAGTTGGCCCCGCACCTGGACCGCACCGTCAACGACGACCTCACGTTGGATCGTCAGCGTCACCTCATGCCGATCCTGTCGGTGGGTCGCCCCGACCTCGACGTCGAGGACCTGCTGTGTGCGGAGGCTGGCATCAAGCGTTCCGACCTCGCCTTCCACGACGTCTTCGCCCACCTGACCCAGTCCCCGGCCGTCATCGGGCCTTACGGGGAGTTCCTGGCCAGCCAGCGCATGGACAACCTGTCCTCGGTGCACTCCTCGATGGCCGCCTTCGTCGACGTCACGCCCACTGATGACGTGGCGCTCATGGCGTGTTTCGATCATGAGGAGGTCGGCTCGTCGACTCGATCCGGCGCCTGTGGGCCCTTCCTCGAGGACGTCCTGGTGCGGATTGCTGAGGGCCTTGGCATGACGGGTGCGGCTTACCGGGCGATGATCGCGAGGTCGTCGTGCGTGTCCTCGGATGCCGGCCACGGCGTGCATCCCAATTACGTCGAGAAGTTCGATCCGGCCAACCACCCGCTGCTCAACGAGGGCCCGCTGCTCAAGATCAATGCCAACCAGCGGTACGCCACTGATGGTGTCGGCGGGGCGCTGTGGAAGCGTGCTTGTGCGACGGCTGGTGTTCCGACCCAGGAGTTCGTGTCGAACAATTCGGTGCCGTGCGGCTCGACGATTGGCCCGCTGACGGCGACGAGGCTCGGCATGCTGACGGTTGACGTCGGTGTTCCGCTGATGTCGATGCACTCCACCCGCGAGCTCGCCGGCGTCAAGGACCTGGAGTACATCACGGCTGCCCTGGCGGCATACTGGCAGGGAGCCTGAGGCCAGCGGTGTCGCCGTCGCCCTTGTCGGAGGCGGCGACTACCATGGCTCGACGTGGCACTTACGATTGGAATCGTCGGTCTTCCCAACGCCGGCAAGTCGACCCTGTTCAACGCGCTGACCAAGAATGACGTCCTGGCGGCGAACTATCCGTTTGCGACCATTGAGCCGAATGTCGGCGTGGTCGGGGTTCCGGACAAGCGTCTGGACGTGCTGACGGAGATGTTCCACTCCGCCAAGACCATTCCGGCGACGGTGTCCTTCGTCGACATTGCTGGAATCGTCAAGGGCGCCAGCAAGGGCGAGGGGATGGGCAACGAGTTCCTCTCCAACATTCGTGAGGCCGACGCCATCTGCCAGGTGACGAGGTGTTTCGACGACGACGACGTCACCCACGTCAATGGTCACGTGGATCCTTCTGACGACATCGAGACCATCACCACCGAGCTGGTGCTTGCCGACCTGCAGACGATGGAGAAGCAGCTGCCCAAGCTGCAGAAGGAAGCCGCGATCAAGAAGGAGTCGCGCCCTAAGGCCGAGGCGTGGGAGCAGGCCAAGAAGGTGCTCGAGGAAGGCAGGACGATCTTCTCGTCCGGGCTTGATCCAGAGCCGCTGCATGATCTGTTCCTGTTGACGACAAAGCCTTTCATCTACGTCTTCAACTGCGATCAGGATCAGCTGGGTGACGCCGATTTCCAGGCCAGGATGGAGGAGCTGGTTGCTCCCGCCGAGGCGATCTTCCTGGACGCCGAGTTCGAGGCCGAGCTGGCCGAGATGGAGCCCGAGGATGCCGCCGAGTTCCTCGCCGACGCCGGTATCGAGGAGCCCGGTCTGGACAAGCTCGCTCGTGTCGGTTTCGACACCCTCGGTCTGCAGACCTTCCTGACTGCTGGGGACAAGGAGTCCCGAGCTTGGACGATCCGCAAGGGTGACACTGCTCCCGAGGCTGCCGGCGTCATCCACACCGACTTCCAGAAGGGGTTCATCAAGGCCCAGGTGGTGTCCTTCGATGACCTCGTCGAGTTCGGTGGAGAGAAGGAGGCCCAGGCCGCTGGAAAGTTGCGCCTGGAAGGCAAGGACTACGTCATGCAGGACGGTGACGTGGTGGAGTTCCGGTTTAACGTGTAGTTCCGCTACTGCTTCTTGGGTATCCGGATGGTGAGTCGGGGCATTGTCCACCCCCGTCGGCGTCAGATCCTGCCGGAGCACACGGTCACGGGGATTTGCTTCAGTGCATGGCTCGTAGAGCCTCAGCGCAGCGGGGTGGAACTCATTTCCGCCCGTCTCGATCCCCAGGTCATGGTCCATGAGTGCGCGCCCGACTCCTTGCCTTTGGGATTACGGGTGTACTCCAAGGGGGTCGATGTACCCATGCTCGGGTCTGTTTTCCAAGGACCAGTGAACGATGCCCAGGAAGTGGTCTTGTTCGTCGATGGTCAAGGCCACGCACCTGTCCTTCGACGGACAGTGCAAAGTGTGAGCCGATCTTCGTTGGTCGTCCCGTTGTCATGATGAATTCCCTGATACGCAGTTTGTCATTCCCCGTTGTGTGGTCAATGAACCGAGCCGCGACGAAACGCGGGTTTCGGGGGACTGCTCAGCGGGTGCGCATCTGCGCGAACGCCTGTATGGGCAAAAGTACAGCGGTGCCTTTTGCGGTGGTTCTGCCTGCGGTCTGATTGGCAGAATTGCTGCTGAGTGACCGATCTAGAGCCTGCTGATTGACTGATATTAACTCGGCTAAGTGGCTGATTCAGGTAGTGGCACTGGTAGGGTCATGACCATGGAATACACCCGTCGTATCGTCGATGGCGAGCTGGATGAGCTGTTCGGCGAGATTCCCGCTCTCGCCTTGGATGGCCCCAAGGCGGTCGGCAAGACCACCACCGCGCGCCAGAGAGTACGCACCGTGGTCCAGCTCGATCGTCGTGCCGAGGCGGAACCCGTTGCAGCCGATCCGTCGATCATCCTGCGCCGCCCTGAACCCGTTCTGTTGGATGAGTGGCAAAAACTGCCCGCCGTGTGGGACGTGGTGCGGCATACGGCTGATGAGGATCCTCGCGGCGGGCGTTTCCTATTCGCGGGCAGTGCTTCCCCTCAACGCGGTGCCACGGCGCATTCGGGCGCAGGAAGGATCGGAAGGCTGCGGATGCGGCCCATGACGCTTTCTGAACGAGGAGTGGTGGAACCTACTGTCAGTCTCGGCGGACTCCTGTCTGGTGGGGAAGTGCGCTTTGCCGGGGATACCACCTTCGCCTTGGCTGACTACGTCGAGGAGATCTGTGTTTCCGGTTTCCCTGGCCTGCGAGGGCTTGGGGCTCGTGCGTTGCGGTTCCAGCTGGAGTCCTACCTCCGCAATGCCGTGGACCGGGAAGTTGCGGAGCAGGGACTGGCGGTACGTCGGCCAGAGGCGATGATGGCATGGTTGCGTGCCTATGCCGCCGCCACCGCATCGACCGCCAGCTACTCCCAGATCCTGGATGCTGCCACACCTGGCGAGAGCGAGAAACCTGCCCGGTCCACTGCCAACAGCTACCGTGACGCCTTGGCGTCGTTGTGGCTGTTGGACCCAGTCCCCGCGTGGAGTCCGACGGGCAGCCTGATGAAGCGGTTAGGGGCCAGCCCCAAACACCATCTTGCCGATCCTGCGCTCGCCGTCCGGCTTCTCGGGCTGACTGCTGCTGCGCTGCTCGATGGTGAGGGCAAGCCGTTGGCATCGGCGACAGGAGGGCTGCTCGGCCCATTGTTCGAGTCCTTGGCCACCCTTTGCCTTCGGGTTCCGGCGCAAGCCGCCGAAGCCGAGGTATTTCACTTACGCACCCGCAATGGGGATCATGAGGTTGACCTGATTGTGGTTCGGCCGGATGGCCGTTTCCTGGCCGTTGAGGTCAAACTCGCGGCGACTGTCGAGGACGCTGACGGCAAGCACCTTCGCTGGCTGAGGGAGAGGGCGGGGGATCGGATGTTGGATGCTGTCATCGTCAACACGGGACCCCACGCATATCGACGCGCAGATGGAATCGGCGTCGTGCCCCTGGCGTTGGTGGCTCCGTAGTTCCCCACGCTGAAGCCGTCGGCACCGAGGAAACAGCCGTTGGTCCTGTTCGGAACTTGGTGGAGTTCCGCTTCAACAACTAACCTCTGGAGTTGGAATCGCATTCTGCGGTGTCACTCAATTCGAAAGTCACGGCGTCGATGTTGTCTTCCATTTCCAGGCCGGGGTAATGCATATCGAGGGCTTGGTGTAGCTCGGTCAATGAGGCGAAGCCGTCCCGTTGTGCTTGTTCCTCAGTGAGGTCGCAGCGGCGTGTGGCAAGCACGGAGAAATCACCTGGCCTGTCGGGCCGTAGACCGCGACGATAGCGTCGATGGGGTCTTCTGGGCACGTGGCCGCGTGGTTGGCAAGGGCGGAGATCTCGCCGCATGGGCCGCCGAGGAAGTGGAAGGCGTTTAAGCCAAGCACGATCTGGCCCGATCTGGTCAGCAATGCTGCAGCGACTGTGTGGTTGTTGTCATCGTTGCACTGCTTTGCACAGGCAGTGGCCGTCTCTACGAGCTGGCGGAGTCCGGCGGTGATCATGTCCCAACGGTATCAATCGGAGTGCAAGCCACACCGAAGCCGGAGAATGCGTAGCCACGGGCTTGCGCCTTGGATGTCTGGTATGCGCCGGCATCCGACCGAGCTCTGTTTCAACGTGAAAGCCCCTTGGTCAGAGCCTTGCGGGGACGAAAGTGATCAGCCGCTGTTCATTCTTGCCGACACGGTAGGGCATCCGTACGGTCTGCTTGTGCGGTGATGGGCGGGGGGTTAGTCCGCAAGTTCGTCAAGTCTATGCGCTCATGTTTGTAAGGTTTGGAAGCTCGCATTTGCTAAGTCGAGAGCATGGAGCTGGATGGATTTGTTCCCCGTCGTATCAGCGATCTTCTTGCTGAGCAGATGCGGATCGAGCCGGTGATCGCCCTGCATGGCCCGCGGTCGGTGGGAAAGTCGACGGTGCTGCGCGGCTTCGCCGAGGTGGTTGGCGGTTCGGTGATCGACCTCGACGACGTTGAGGTGCGTGAGGCGGTCCAAGGCAACCTAGCGGCCACGGTGAGCGTCGGAGCTCCAGTGTGCATCGACGAGTATCAGCGAGTCCCTGATGTGCTTGATGTGCTCAAAGCGCGGTCGAATCGTGAGGGGAGCCTTCCAGGGACGGCTGTCGTCACGGGCTCCACGCGCCAGGATGCTCTGCCGGCGACAGCGCAGGCGCTGACTGGACGGCTTCACTCGCTAGTCATCTGGCCGCTCTCGCAGGGGGAGCTTGGGGGAGTGCGAGAGAACCTGCTCGAGGTGCTCTCGGGCGATGCCTGCGCTGTTGTCCAGGCTGTTCCGGCGTCAGCCACGACGCGGCCGGAGTATGTCGATCGCGTGTGCTTCGGGGGAATGCCCCTGGCGCTGCGTCGGTCCGGAGCAGCGCGGAGTCGGTGGTTCGACGACTTTGTCCGGGCCTCCGTCGAGCGTGATGTAGTCGAGCTCAGCAAGATTCGTGAGCGTCAGGCCCTTGCGGATCTCTTGGGGTACGTGGCGGGGCAGACCGGTCAGCTGCTCAACGTGACAGCGGCGGCCGAGAAGATCGGCGTCAGTCGCCCAACCGCAGAGGCTCACGTCCGGCTCCTCGAGGACCTATTCCTGATTGTGCGTCTCCCGGCCTGGGGGAAGACTCTCCGCTCCAGGGTGAATGCCAAGCCCAAGGTCCATGTCGTCGATTCCGGTCTGGCTGCCCGCCTGCTCCGGCTCACTCCGGATCGGCTCACCGGAATCGACCCGACCTCACTCACGGATTTCGGATACTTGCTGGAGACATTCGTCGTCGGGGAGTTACGCAAGCAGGCGTCGTGGCTCGATGAGCCTGTCGCGCTGGGACATTGGCGGACGAGCGACGGTGCGGAGGTTGATCTGGTGGTCGAGTACGACGACGGTCGGGTTGTCGCGTTTGAGGTCAAGGCCAGTGAGCGTGCTCCTGGCAAGGACTTCCGCGGTCTGGCCCAACTTCGTGACTTGCTGGGGGCAAGGTTCATTGGCGGCATTGTGCTGACCACCGGTAGCCGCTCGTACACCTACGAGGAGCGGTTGCACGTGATGCCCGTCGACCGGCTCTGGACGCCAGTGCCGTCCTGAATGGATGTGTAGATGGTTCTGCGTGCCGGAACTTGGTGGAGTTTAGATTTCAATGTCTGATAACGGGCCTCAGTCGGCCCACTGCCGAGAATCATTTTCGCCTCTTGAGGGCCCGTTTTCTGGTCGTGCGTCGTCCCTCCGGGGGTAAGAACCTTCGCTCGCGTGTGAGCGCGAAGCCAGAGGTTCACGTTGTTAAATCAGGGTTGACCGCTCGTTTACTCCGGCTCTCTCCCCCCGGTGACCCGACGTCACTCATCGACTTCGGGCATCTACTCGAAATCTTCGTGGTTGGGGAGTTGCGCAAGCAGGCCTCCTGGTTGGAGGAGCCTGTCACGCTCGGGCACTGGCGCACGAGTGGTTCGTACGAATGGGCTGGATGTTAGAGCATGGAACAATAATTGTTCCATGCATATTGGGACGCTAGTTGTCCTCTTGGTTGTCTGTGTAGTCGTCCGGATCGCGATGACGAAGTTGAAAGCTGCGTTCGCTCGTGACCACCTTCGAGGCCTCGCGGCCACGAAAGAGATCAGCTTTGCGTCTGCGGCACTCGCCGTAGCGACCATGGTTATCGTTCCGAGGTCTGCGTTGGTGGTCTCTCACGTGGCGCTCATCGCTATGAGCACGGCGTATGTAACGCGCAGACTCCTCCAGGGAGCCGAGCGCCAGGGCTCCACAACAGTGCGCACGTACGTGCGATATCGCTGCGATAGGACATGGCAAGAGACAAAGTCCAAGGCCAAACGGTTCTTCACGCTTGCCGCGCCTTGCGGGTGGCGGGAAGTTCATATCACGGCCGACAGCTTCGACAATGTTGTCTCTATTCCCACAATGATCTGGATCGTAGGGGTGATATACATCGCAATCGTTGTTGTCGTATTAGTCGGGATGTTTGTGAGTATCACTGGTGTGAATGATGGCATCGTATCGGCGGTGCTCTCTGCTGCAATCAGCTACAACATGTTGGCGATCAGCTGTCTTCTCACCGTCTCAGCATTCATCTGCATCGCGCTCTTATCCCTCCTCCGGCGGATCAAATCCCTGCAGTTGCGTTTGGGAGTCGGCTCGTGTGTGCGTCGCATCGCCACATGGATTGGATACGGTGGAGCAGTCGGTGCCGTTATGGCCTCGCTCGTGCCTCTCGCGGGGCATGTAGTGCCGATTCTCACACAGCCGGCAAAGAGCGCCGCAGTACTTAACGCGATCACGCCACGCTCGATGCTGGATTATCCTGCCGCCGGGGCTGTCGCAGGCTATGCGTTCGGGCTTATCGTCGCGATGGCGTCCTTGTTTCCAAATTCCACGAACAGTTGGCTTCGGCGCGTCCTATGTCCAGGACTGTTCGTCGTCGTTCTCGTCGGATTGAGTCATTTTTTGGGCGGCCCCCGTGGGCTCCTGCGACCAGTTATTGACGCCGCCGCTCTGCGATCTGGGGTCAGCCAGACATTCTGCACCAGCGCCGCACCGACGGATATCGCTTCGGGAAGTATTGACGCGAAGGCATGGGTTATCACGGCGATGGACCAATGCGGCGGTGGACTTCTCATCTCAACCACAGCCATTGGATGGATCGTTGGCGTAACAGCTCTCTTGGTCGGCGTCAGCCTGTTCGTCAGCGACATTTGCGGTCGGGCACCTGGGGCGCGTGGCATCAGTTCGGGAAATCGGCGACGGCAATCTCAACCTCGTCTTCCTGCTAAAAGATGAAGACGGGCGGGGGTCTTTGCATCAAGCAAGCGCTGCCATACGTCCGGATGACGGGCGAGGGGTGGCCTATGACTCCCGACCGGGCACGCCATGAGGTCGGATCTCTCCAGACACATGGGGCCTTGGTGCTCGATCTGGTACCCAAGGTCTACTTCTATGATCCTACGCGCTACATCTTTGCCATCGAAGATCTGTCCGATCACGAAGTATGGCGCGGGGCGCTCAACAAGTCCGAGGTCCACGATGGAGTAGCTGCAGAGGTCGGGCTCCATATAAATCTCTGCCCCGCTCGGCCTGATGGTTCGTGTCAGTGGAACGATCTGCACCACATTGGGTCTGCTGCGTAGCACATCGTCGTTGATTCTTGTGGGTAATCACGGCTCGGATTTGAGGCGGCTGACGATAACGTGTGGGTATGGGGTCGATGGACGTAACTGTCGCCGCCACGGAACGTGAGGTGCATGAGGCAGCTGTTGCGTTGTGGCCGTTTGTGCAGTCGGGGCAGGTCGGTTTTCCTCTGGCCGGGAAGAAGTCGCGCGAGGGTTTGGAAACGGTGTGGAGCTCGCATCCAGAACGCGAAGGTGACGAATTGTACATCGTTCGGTGCGGTCCTGTGATCATAGGGGCGTGTGGCTTCTTTCTGTCCGATGCGAAGAACGCTCAGACGGTGTGCGGCCCTGTCGCCGTCAACAGTCACGAGGCGGTGTATGCGCAGCTCGTCGCCAACATGCAGGAGCGACACCCACTCGCCTCGATCATTGTGGGGATCTCCCACCGTCATGTAACAGCGCGTGCTTGGTTAAAAAGTGCGGGAGAGCTGTTGGAACACTGTCTCCCGTTTGAGGGAATCAATCTCGCGGGTTCCCGGGAAGCGCACGTCTTTGCTGATGATGAGCAGGACGAGTTCGCGCGACTCTTCGACCGATTGGTTGGTCACGACCTCTGGTGGCGCGCCGATCGTATTCGGGCGCATTGGGGCGAGTGGATCTGCGTCACGGGAGGGGATGGTCAGTCGGTGTTGGCGGCGCGGAACTACGTGAGTTCCGCAATGAGTGAGGTGTTTGCGGCGTCGGCTCTGGATGATGCGACCCTGCGTGCCATGCTCTCGACCTGGATCTCTACGGCTACCACCCGTGGGTACTCAGACTTCGTCTATTTCGCAGATCTTTCGGAGCGTGAGGTGGTTGAGTCCTTGGGGTTCTCGTGTGACGACGAGTATCTGGCCTTTCGCGTGCCCGCCTGTAAGTGAAGCGGGACTGGTCGGCTCTGCTCAACTCATGCCGACGGGCTCGATGGTTGTCGAGTTTAGGTTCAATGTGTAGTTGTCATGGCAGAGGCGTGACCGGGTTTCTCGGACACTGATTCTGAGGCGATAATGGCCTCAGGAAAGGAGTCTGGGCTGCCTGTTGGTAAGCCGCCGGAGTTCTGGTGTCGTGAGCTGACCGACAACGCCATGCCACCGGTTCCAGGCATGGCGCGATACCTGAACGAGTTAATGGATTAAGGGGATCAGGACACTAGGCTGAGGGCCGTGAGTGGTGACCTTTCCGGCTCGTCCAGAGCCGTCGACTGGGCGCCGTCCAAAGCCCAGTGGGCCTGGATCAACCTGGTCGGTGTGGCTCTCATCGTGTTGGGGTTCGTCGGTCACTTTGGGGCGTGGGCTCTGCCGCGCAGTGCCTCAGGAGGGCGCTTCGGACTGACCGATGTGGTCGTGGTTATCGCGGTCACCTTCGTTCTCATGGTTGTCCACGAACTCGTCCACGGGCTGGCCCTGCTCACCCTGGGGCATCGACCGACCTTCGGGCTGGCGCGCGTCGACCGGGTCGTCGTGGGCTTGACGACGACGGCGCCCGGGGTTCGGATGTCCCGGCGTGCGTTCGATTACGTCGCCCTGGCCCCACTCGTGCTGCTCACCTCGGCGACTCTTTCTTGGGCTGCCTACGGGCCGATGGGCGGAGCAGCGGTCGTGCCGGGGGCGATTCACCTGGGCGGGTGTGTCGGAGACCTCGCCCTCGTCGCCCGCGCATCGCGGACACCGCAGGGCAGCCTCATTGAGGACCGTCAGACCGGGCTCCGCATTCATCCGCCGGAGAACACTGCCGCCCGCGGACATCGTGATTGAGTTGACGTTTCACCGGAAGCTTCCGGCTCAGCGTGGCTGCCGCCGAGGCTGGACGCGTGGTAGCCGGAACCGTTAAGACTACCCGTACGATTCATGGATCAGGCGTCAAGGGTGGATGACACAAAGTGCTGTACACTACCAATTGGTTACAGCTCTAACCACAAAAAACGTACTCCGCGAATAAAGAGGAGAGATCCATGGTGCACCCAAGAAGAAGCAAGATGGTCTCTTGGCCTATGTATGACGTGTGCACTGTCTTGGAGTGTTGCAACGAGTGAGCTTGCGGATGGAATGGAGACCAGTTCGCCACATTCAGATCGTTTGTCGGGATCCTTACTCTCAGCTGCGTATGACGCAGGAATAGATGTCAATGGGGCGCAGATTGAATCACATGATGGGTATACCATGATATCAGAGAATGGATCTTGGGTAATTGGATTTTCTGCTAACCCAACAAAATCATCCATGGTGTCCAGTAGGGCATCATTTGATGCGGGAATATGCACGGGGAAGTTTCATCCTGTTATGGTTATCAAGAATCGGCTTGAGTGGGGTGCGCAGACAAGCTGCGTTTCGACGGCGAGTCCAAATGACCTTTATAGACACTCCCTTTGCATTGAACTTCGCCAACGAAACGAGGGCAGATTCATTATGGAAAAAGTCAGTGGGTATACTCCACCAAATGGCCCGTACTCTCGTGTTACCTCTGCAGTGGCAACCAATCCCTGTAGAAATAGCCGTAAGGCGCGATATGACGTGGTTGCTTACCCCACAGTTCACAGTGTTCAGTTCGGACCGGTAATATCCAGTCTCAGCGGAGCTATGGGTTGTAGGGTTAAGGCATGACTGACAATTTGAAGGCGGAGGCCGAAGTCTTTCGATTGGCAGCAGCCAGATTCGAGATAGACGAAGAATCTTGGATTTCGACCCTGCATTACTTGGGAAACAAGTTGAATGAGCTCGGAGCCAATGTTGACGATGTGGCCGTATAGTTCAGAATTCCACGTTCCTTAGCATCTCGAATTCTTGAAGGAACTGCAAAGCCTGACGAGGTAGCAGCCTGGCGGGCTTCCGCTATGGTTCAGTTGGTCCAAGATGTGTATCACGACATTGACTCCTATCGATACGGGCTTCTTTGTTGTCAAATTGATGATCCCTTAAATATCAGTATATCTGCAACTGACGTTTCGGAAGAGTTTCGAGACAAGTACGATAGGAGGGCCAAGGAGCTTGGTATATCAATCTGCTGGCTTGATTCAGAGATATCCTTGCTGGATCTGAAAGATATACTTCCAGAAATTGATAAGCTGGCCGTCGAGGATGGCTTCGATGTCAGCGAAGGCGAGATCGATTCTACCCGGATCACTCTTTCCACTGAAGCGCCATCGATCCGCCGTGGCTCCATTGAGAAATGGTTCCGGTGGTTGGATGTTAGATAGAACAAAATACCAATAAGGCAATATTGTCGTTGCGTGGATTGGAGCGTGACTCGCGCTGTGTGGGGCAATTGTCTGATTCTATGAGATGATGGGATCTCGTTAAAAGAACACATCACGTCCTGGGTTCAACCGGGAACATTCCCGTCTTTCTCGGTGCGTGCCGGGAAAGACCGAAGATGGCAGCGAGTCGTATCACCGCACTGCTCGGCACTACCTCGATGGTCGCGGAGTTCCAGTTTAACGTGTAGCGCTATTGACGGAGCCCGTTATATATATATGCTGGGCGCGTGATCAGATCGTTCGGGAGCAAGGACACCGAGCGGGTGTGGCATCGTGAGCGTGTGCCCGCCATGATCCCCGAATCCTCCGGGTGGCATTGCGCAAGCTTCGTCAGGTGGGATCTGCGGAGATGCTCGAAGACCTCCGCGTTCCACCCGGTAACCGACTCGAGGCGCTCAAGGGCGACCGAGCTGGTCAGCACAGCATCAGAATCAATGATCAGTGGCGGATCTGTTTCAGATGGACAGACGCCGGACCAGAGGAGGTGGAGATCGTTGACTACTACTGACAAGATCGAGCCGATCCATCCGGGCGAGGTCCTCATGGAGGATTTCATCGAGGGGTTCGGGATCACGCAGCACAAGCTCGCTGTGTCGATAGGTGTGCCGCCGCGGCGGATCAACGAGATCGTGCACGGCAAGCGAGGGATCTCAGCGGACACCGCATTGCGACTTGCGAAGTACTTCGGAACCTCGGCGACATTCTGGACCAATGTGCAGAGTCACTACGAGCTCGACCGTGCGGAACACGCGGCAGCTGAGCAGATCGCGGCGATCACGCCGCTGCACGTGGCGTGACTGATGCATGTTGCTGGCGTGGTCAAACGCAGGCGGTTATTCGTTTTAACATCGGGCTGTGAAGACGATGGCCATGGCGGAGGGAGGAAGGATGAACGTGCGAATCGATGTGCTTGACGAGCGCATGGCAGATTGTGTCGCCGGGTGGCTTCATAGTCGCGCAGATGTCATGTTGTTTGGAGGGGCGCGTCTGCCTTTTCCTTTGGCCGGGAGGGATCTGCTTGCTACGTCTGACGATGGCTGGGTGGTCTTGGCGATGAAGGTCGACGACATGCTGGTGGCGTCTGGTTCCTACAAGCTCTTGGCTAGTGGTCGGGTTCGAATCGGGCGCATTATCGTGGCCCCGGCCTGTCGTGGGCGAGGTCTGGGACGGGCGACGGTCGTTGGACTGATGGAAACGGCAACGGAAGCCGTTGATGCAAGCGTCGTCGAACTCGGCGTATACCAGCACAATACGAATGCCATCAACCTCTACGAGTCTCTGGGCTTTTGCCAAACTCGCGTTGGCGCTACGACCACTATTGATGGAAAACCCTTTACTGGCATCGAGATGGAATACCGCGTGGCATAAGCGGAATGGTGACTGAATCTGGGCGTGGGGTCCGGAATGTGGGCTTGCTGGCACGCTGGGTTCGATCGGTGATCGCGAATATCAGTTGAGGCTCGTCAGCAGGCGGGCTCGCGGGGCAGCTGCATGGTCGTGGGCCTTGATGAGCATCCGTCGCGACCAGGATCTCGGCCACCCCTCTTGTGCCTGGCGAGCGATCCGGTGTCGAACCTGACATGCACGTCGACCGGTAACTACTCACCCGGTGCGATATTGGGGGTATGACCATCGCCGTGAGCATCGACTGAGACGCGATCAGTCGCGCCACGAAACGGCACAGCGTCGCGGAACTGGCCGTGTTTGGTCCTGTGGTGTAGGGAGGGCTCGACGCTGACAGTGACGTCGATTTCTTGGTCGACTTCGTTCCTGGCCAGTCGGATCCCTTTGAGGATTTCTGTGGTTTGCGCGACGAGCTGGGCGGGATTGTCGATCGTGACGTTGACCTTGTCGTGAAGCGATCGATCCGCAACCCGTACTTTCGTGACTCGGCGCTAGCTCAGCCGGAGACCATCTATGTTGCCGACGTCTAAAGCTCACCTGCGGGACGTGCTGAACTGACTTCGTCGTACTGATCCGGAGACTGCTGACGAGGTGTCATATCTCGGCCGCAGTGTCGGGATTCCCTGCTTGAACGCGACCAATGATCTCGGTCGTCGGTTGGGACTAGTGGTTGCGTGGTCGTGGTGAGCCGACTCTCACCGGATTCGGAACTCGGTGGAGTTTTGGTGTGGCGGCCTTCCAGCCCGATGGTGATACCACTCTGGTATCACCATCTCGTGGCCATGACGTTGCGGTTGACGGAAGAGGACGAGCGGATTCTCGCGCGTCTTGCCGAGGATGACGGGATTAGTCGTCAGGAGGCGACGATTCGCGCGATCCATGAGGTGGCGGCGCGGAGGGGGCACATGAAGGATGTGGCTGATGCCTCGGCGAGGGCGCGGGCTCGGTATGCCGATGTCCTTGATCGGCTGGGTCGATGACCGTTTTTCTCACGGTTGAGGACCTTATGGCCTTGGTTGAAGACTTGGGGGTTGGTCCCGTACGTGATGTTGGTTTGCTTGAGTCTGCGGTGGCGCGTCCACGTACCTCGTTGTGGGGCGGTGATGTCTATTCAACAGTGGGGTCCAAGGCCGCGGCTCTCCTGGACTCTTTGGTGAACAGTCATGCGCTGGTGGATGGCAGCAAGCGGTTGGGGTGGTTGGCGGCGGTGGTGTTGTTGGACCTCAATGGCTGGTGGGTGGAGGCCCCGGATGACGATGCATACAACCTCGTCGTCGCCGTGGCGAGTGGTAGGGCTGATCTGGATGAGGCTGCTGCGTCGCTTCGGTCGTGGTGCGTTGATCCTAAATCACGTTAGTTCTGCCCGGAAGCCGGTGGAATTCCGCTTCAACGTGTAATTGAGTTTCGGTTCACGTTTAGATGGTGTCTGAGCTGGGCTTGGGACCTCTGGCCTGCTTGTAGTGAGTATGTCAACGGTGGTGGCTGATCCTGACGCCAACTGAACCTGTCCGCCCTTGCTGTGAATATGAGATTGAGACCGGAGGCGTCGGGTGGTCGTGGAAGTCGGCGCTGCGGTCCGTCAGATCGATGGCGAGGTAGGCGCCGCCCGGGCGGAGCATTGTGCGCACGCTGGCCATGAGGTGCTCGAGGTCGGCGACGTGGTGCATCGTCATGCGGGTGATCACCAGGTCGTACGCGGGGCTGGGGCGAACCTGGCGCCGGCCACGATCTCCAGGACTTCGTGGATGG
>OKHP01000265.1_pt1 | contig 17915 bp, 17 predicted proteins | sample 1613411 | NCBI WGS metagenome assembly OKHP01 (sample SAMN04436855, study PRJEB24849) | human gut metagenome | biome: human gut; feature: NICU; material: stool | host: Homo sapiens | place: USA: Saint Louis, MO | collected 2011-10-13 | reverse complement strand
GTCTACTTCCCCTCACCGCCATCATTGCTTCCGTTCCGCACAGTGAGGGACTTGACAGTCTCACTCAGGCCCGTGCTCGACCCGGCTCTCACCGGCCCGGGTGAATGCCGTGTTCTGCCAACCGATCAGCCAGCGAGGCCTTGCGGGCCTGAAGCTGAGCAGCCAGTCGGGCCTTCTCCTCCTCGCGGGCAAGCTCCTCGGCGTCGCGGGCGTTCTCCTGGCTCAACTGTTCCTCCTCGGCCTGACGGCGCCTCTTGCGATCCCGCCTCAGCTTGTGCATACGTGAGATCCAGATGAGTGGGCGCGGCCGAAGATCTCCCCTCACCGCCGGATGGTCCTGGTAGGTCAGTCCCGTGAGATCACACAGAGCCAGAGCGATGTCGTCGGCAGCCGCTCTCAGGACCGCGTGGGAGTGCGGCGTGGCGGCATGGCGAGACAGGTCGACAGGATCACCGAGGACAAGCCCTCCGTCGGTGACCTGAGCTGGCACGACGAGGGCCCCGGCAGCAAGCGCCAACCGGGCAACCTCGACGTCAACCCGATGGATCTGCCCTGCCCAGCTGTGTACCCCCTCAGGTGCCATGACGACGACGCAACCCTGAGACAGGTGTTCTCGTACCTCGCCATGGGATTGCTCGCCCCTGGACCGACGCCCGGACATCCGGTGGACCTTGCGTTTCGCTCCTGACAGGCACTGCTCGGCCGTCGCCAGATCTCCGCGACGACGCAGATGAACCGCAACGATCACTGGTTGAGCGGGCAAGGGTTGGCCTGTCACCTCGCCATGGGATCGACGCAACCAGTTCATACCATCAGGCCTTCGCCACGCGGGGCGGCGGCACGGGCTTACCGCCTGGTCGGGGTTTGACGAACTTCGAGACATCCTTGCCCCGGAGATTGCCGTGCTTCACCCGGAAGCCATACACGTCGACATATCCTTGGCCGGTGAGATCGCTGATCGCTCCCATCACCTCGTCGGTAACCCAGCGCAGTACCGCAGTCTCCTCGGTACGATCAGCCAGCACGTCGAAGTGCATGGGCTTGCCGAAGACGATGGTCGGGTGCTCCAGCAACGGGATGCCGAGAACCTTGCGCCTCACCGTGGTACCGCTGATGCCCACCGGCACGACCGGAGCTCCCGAGCCCAGGGTCATCCGGGCAACACCCGTCTTACCCTTGTAGAGTCGGCCATCAGGAGAGCGAGTTCCTTCCGGGAAGATGCCGACCAGGCCGCCCTCGGCGAGTCGGCGTTCCACCGGCCCCATGGCATTGACGCTGGTGCGGCCACCTGAGCGATCCAGCGGCACCTGATCAACCGCGCGCAGGAACCACGCAACCACCTTCGACCAGAATCCGCGGTCCCCGGCAAAGAGCTCCTTCTTGGCCGGGTAGGTGAGTTTCCGATCAATCATGGACGCCACGATGATGGGGTCCAGGGCCGCAATGTGGTTACAGGCCAGGATCACCCCACCCTCGGCGGGTATGTTTTCCTCACCGATGACACGGGGGTGCCACAGGGCTCGCACTCCTGGTCCGAAGAGCGCATACTTGAAGAACTCGTACCACATGGGGCCTCCTCGGCGACCAAGCCTAGCGGCACCTCGAGTTCCCTGACGGGTGGAGGGATGATGGACAGCGACGACAACGATGTCGATGCCGCATTCGAGGAGCTCATTGGTCGCGAATTCGGGGAGGTTGTCACCGCCCCGGGGCGCCCTCCTCCCCAGGACCGACCGGCACGGCGTGCCCCGGCTCCCATTCCCCCGGAGCCGGCACCCGATCCCGATGAGATCGATGGGCCATCACCCGTCGAATCACCATCCCCGACGAGCCCGGTCACAAAGGTCGGACTCATCCTGGTGGCAATCTGCATCGTCACGGTGTTGCTGTCCATGGGAGGGATCAACGTCCCCGATACAGCGCTCATTCTGGCGATGACGTCAGGAGGAGCCGGAGTGAGCCTACTCATCTGGCAAGCCATCACCCGATGGGAACGCGACGACGCCGGCCCGTGGGGCAATCATTCTCGGCTGTAGCCGCTCATCTGTCCCGGACGACGGGCCCGGTAAGGGTCTCAGTGAGACTTTGACGCAGTGTGCGACGTGGTTTGCGGACGGCAGTACGTCGACGCGGCCAGAAACCGCGCGCCAGGCCCGGAGGCTCATTGATGGAGTGCCGGGCGAGATCGGCAGCACCGATCAACCCTGCGTCATTGCCGAAATGAGCCTTTTGGATGTCGGCCATGGGCCGGAAACCGCGACCGGTGAGGGTGCGGGCGTACACCGTGCGGGCAGGCTCGAGCAGCAGGTCCCCGGCAGCACTGACGCCCCCGCCAACGACGAAGAGGTCAGGGTCGAGGGCAGCGGCAAGATTGGCCATGCCACGACCCAGCCAGATACCGATGTCTGCAATGAGTTCGATGGCCAACCGGTCGCCGTCCACGGCCGCGCGGGTGACATCAGGGCCGACGAGGTTATCAGGATCGCGATCGGTGACATAGGACAACAGATCCTGAACCCCGGGAGCTCCTTCTGCCAGGAGGGCGCGAGCATCCCTCACGAGAGAGTTTCCGGACGCGTACTGCTCCCAGCAGCCACGGTTGCCGCACGGGCACCAGTGACCGTCTGGAACAACCGTCATGTGGCCGAATTCACCGGCCATGCCATAACGACCACGGAACATCCGCCCATTGATGACCAGCGCCCCACCGATGCCGGTTCCCAGGGTGAGACACACCATGACACGCGATCCCTTGCCAGCTCCGAAGCGGAACTCGGCCCAAGCGGCTGCGTTGGCGTCATTGTCGACGAGAACGGGGACGGTGATGCGCTCGGAAAGACGATCTCGCAGCGGCTCGTTACGCCATGCCAAGTGCGGGGAAAATCGCACGAGCGCCTGTTCGGTGTCTATCCACCCCGCAGCCCCGATACCGACCGCGCAAATCGGGAGGTCGTAAGACAACTCGCGAACTGATTCGACGATCGCGTCCTCGACGGCCTCCGGACTGCGAGAGGGGGTCGGGCACTGGATACGCCGAACGATCTGGCCATTTTCATCCACGACACCAGCGGCAACTTTCGTGCCGCCGATGTCTATACCGACGCTAAGCAAGGAAGGTCAGCCGAAGCGGCGCGCACCCTGGTACGAGGTCTGTCCCGCCAGGACGGAGATCTTGATGCCGGTTCGCGGGCTGGATGCGTGAACGAACTTGCCGCCACCAATGTACATGCCGACGTGGGTGATGCCCGGGTAGAAGAAGACGAGGTCACCCGGTTGCAAGTCGGACGTCGCCACTGGGCGACCTGCCGCGTACTGAGCGGCTGCGGTTCGCGGAAGACCGACGCCAGCCTTGCCCCACGCGACCATCATGAGACCGGAGCAGTCATACCCGGACGGTCCAGTTCCGCCCCAGATGTAAGGCTTGCCGAGCTCGGCCATCGCGAAACTGAGAGCGGCCTGAGCACGGGAAGAGACACTTTCCGAAGGAGCAGGGATCGAGACCTGATCACCCTTCGCGTTCTGAGCGGTCTGCCGAGCTGACGAGGCAGCAGAACGTCCCGCAGTCCGGGACACGACGTTGGCGGTCGAAGCAGCCGCGTCCGCAGCCTGGCGACGCTCGAGCTCGGCACGCTGCTGTGCGGAGAGGCGCTCGACGACCTCCTTGGCCTCCTGCTCCTTCTTCTTGGCGTCAGCCAGCAGCTTGGCCTGCTGGTCACGCTGAGCCTTGATGGTGGCTCGGTCAGTCTGGGCCTGCGACTCCAGGGAAGCCAACCGGGCCTGCTGAGCCTGAAAGTCCTGGAACTGTTCAGTGGTGCGATCGGTGACGTTCTGGACGGTTGCCAGCTTGGACAGGAACTGGCCGGAGTCACTACTGGTCACGAGCTGGGTGGTCGTCGAGACACCGCGGCCGCTCTGGTAGTCGCTCAGAGCAACACGACCGAGGGCCTTGCGCATAGTCGCCACCTTGGCAGACTGCGCACCGAGGTCCTTCTGCGAACGATTGAGATCCTTCTGAGTCTTGTCGAGAGCAGCCTGGGCCTTGGTGTAGTCCTCCTGCACCTTGGCGGTCTGCTCGTCGAGCTGAGCCAGGCGGACCTTCGCCTGATCGATGGGGTCAGGAGCAGCCTGAGCTCCAAGCTCAACCGATCCCACCGTGCCGAGGATGATCGCTCCCGTCATCGCAGCTACTGCGACGCCCCGTCCACGTCGAGGGGTGCCACCACTCATCTGAGAAGCTCCAAATCTGCGCTCCACTGTCTACCCTTCACCATCACCTGACCAGTCCGACCGCATCATGACGCGGTAGGACCGAATCATCCGTCCAACTGTGATTTGGCCGTCGAGCCCGGACCATCCCTGCCGACTGAGAGAATCTTATGTGGTCCTCAGGGGCTGGGCAACTCCTCGGGGAAAACGCTCACACCAGTGCGCGTCCATCGCCGATATCCGGGCGCGCCACGGCTCTGACACGGCTGTTCTCCATCGGTCTCGCCCATGTGCAACACATCCTGTCACAGGGAGTGTCTACCGTCCCGATCATGACCGCACCTCTCCAGCCCTCCTTCGACGATCTGGGCACTCCTCTACCCGACGTCACCTTCTGCGTCGTCGACCTCGAGACCACCGGCACTGGCGACAATGCCCAGATCACCGAGATCGGGGCGATCAAGGTGTGCGGAGGTCACGTCGAGGGTGAGTTCCAGACCCTCGTCCGCCCGTCCGGACCAATTCCGGCTTCCGTCCAGGTCCTCACCGGTATCACGGACGCCATGGTCCGGCCTGCACCACCACTGGACGCCGTCCTGCCAAGTTGGTCAGAGTTCAGTCGGGGTACGGTGCTGGTGGCCCACAACGCCCGCTTCGACGTCAGCTTCCTCAAGCGGGCCTATGCCGAGCACGACTACTCGTGGGAAAACCCTGCTGTCGTGGACACCCTCGCGCTGGCTCGCTCCGTGCTCCCCCGTGACGAGATTCGCAACTACAAGTTGGGCACCCTGTCCCAGTTGTTTCGGACCACGACGACGCCGTCTCATCGCGCACTGGCTGATGCTCGTGCGACTGTCGACGTCCTGCACGGTCTCATCGAACGAGTGGGAAACCTCGGCGTCACCACCTTAGAAGACCTGCTGGAGATGACTCACCGGGTCCCCCGAGTTCGGCGACGCCGCCGGGTGTGGGCCAAGGGCCTCCCGGAAGGACCTGGCGTGTACTGGTTCTGCCTCGACAAACCAGCACCCTCCCCGCCCGAGGTGCTTTACGTGGGCACGTCGGTCAATATTCGACGACGGGTGTCGCAGTACTTCACAGCCTCCGAGACGCGGCGCCGGATGGACGAGATGGTCCGGGTCGCAACAGGGGTGCAAGCCCGAGAATGCTCGACTCGTCTTGAGGCGGGAGTGCGAGAGCTACGTCTCATTGACGCCCACCAGCCGCGGTACAACCGTCGTTCACGTCGCCAGGGGTCGGTGTGGTGGGTCACCCTCACTGACGAAGCTCATCCCCGCCCCTCTGTGGTGCAACAGGCCCATCGCGACTCACAGCCGCCGTGGGGACCATTCACGAGTCGTCGAGCGGCAACTCGCGCCGCCATCGTCCTCGCTGAAGCGTTTGGCCTTCGACAGTGCAGCGGATCACTGTCACGTCATCCTGACGGGTGCCCGTTGGCGGAGATGGGACGGTGCTCAGCCCCTTGCCTGAATCCTGCCACGGACTACTCAGCAATCGTCGACCGCACTCGCACGGCCATGACCTCGGACGTCCGTGATCTCACAGATCGGCTTGCGGAACGAATCGCCCACCTGTCCGACGCCGAGCGCTTCGAGGAGGCCGCGGAATACACCGAGGACGCCCGAGAAGTACTGAGGGCCACCCGACGACGTGCCCGGTTGGCGTCCTTGGCGTCCTGTCCCCAGATTGTGGCGGCCCGGCGGGAAGCCGCTTTCTGGGAGATTCACGTCGTCCGACATGGCCGACTGGTTGGAGCAGGACGATGCCGCACAGGAGCCGACCCCATGCCCACCATCGATGCGATTTGCGCAACGGCGGAGAGCGTCGCCCCTCCCCCAGCAGGTCTACCGGCATGCACCGTCGAGGAAGCCGAGTTGGTTGCATCGTGGTTTGAAGAGCCTGGGGTCCGGCTCGTTGACATCACCGGGGAATGGTCATGGCCAGCCCACTGTTGGATGGCCACGGAAGAACTCGCCGTGCGAGTAGCCGCCTCACACCACCCAGGTGACGACGAGGGCGGCGAGACAGACCGCGAGGATTGCCAATCCCGCCCCGAGCTGGCGACGGTGTGAGGACCACCGGGTCTGCAGCCATGCCCAGCCAGACACCGCTCCAACGACAACTGCGCCGATATCGGCGATCCAGGTGTACGACCCAATCACGATGGCCCAGATGATGAACATCGTCAGCAACACAACGTCCGCGCGAACGTCCTGTTTCTGGACGTACTTGACGACCGCCGATGCCGCCATCAAGCCAAACAAGCCACACAGGGATCCTTCGAAGCAGTACGGCGCCCCCGCAAGGCTGATCGCCGTCGATCCACCAACCCCACACAGCAGGTACAGGAAGGCGAACTGCACCGAACCGGTCATCGGCTCGATCTGATGGCCGATGAGCACCAGGACCAAACCGCTCAGGACGGCACCGAAGATGGACGACGTCGTCAAGGAGAAGACCAGCGGCCGCCAGATCTGGAAGTCATAGGCCTTCACGGCTCCAGAGGCCAACATCGACGACAAGGGGGTGAATTGTGCCGCAATAGCCACCAGCACGGTCACGACGGCCAGGGCCAGCGACGCCGGACACAGTGCCGGGGCGGGGCGGACGGGGTGCTCACTCCATCGGTCAGGCATGAATCTCCTCCGGTCCAAAGCCGTCGATGACGGGGAAAGGCGACAGTGGTGGAAATGCCCCGAGGTGCGGCCACCTCGGGGCAGGCACCCTGGTTCTCGCGAACAAGCCCGCGGGGACCAGGGCACTAGGCGTCAGGACAGCTCGACGCTCTCGATGACGACCGGCTCGACCGGACGATCCATACGGCCAGTACGAACCTGAGCGATCTCGTCAACGACCTTGCGGGACTCCTCGTTCGCAACCTCACCGAAGATGGTGTGACGACGGTTCAGGTGCGGGGTCGGGGCGACGGTGATGAAAAACTGGGAACCGTTGGTGCCCGGCCCTGCATTGGCCATGGCCAGCAAGTAGGGCTTGGAGAAGACGAGCTCGGGGTGGAACTCGTCAGCGAACTGGTAGCCGGGGCCGCCAGTTCCGGTACCGAGGGGGCAACCGCCCTGGATCATGAACCCGTCGATGACACGGTGGAAGGTCAAGCCGTCGTAGAACTTGCCAGTGGTCGGCTGACCAGTGTGCGGGTCGACGTACTCCTTGGTGCCGCCAGCCAGGCCGACGAAATTCTCGACGGTCTTGGGAGCCTGATCGGCAAAGAGATTGAGGACGATGTCGCCGTGGTTGGTGTGCAGAGTCGCGGTAGAGGCCACCTGCCTGCCTTCCTATGAGAAACGATGTGGTCGATCCCAGACTACTGAGTCTCACACTGGACTGACCGGAATTGACTCTCCGGTGAACATCAGGAACTGCGGTTCCCTGGTCTGAGGGCCATTTGATGGATACCGTGGGGAGTGCTCGATCACGAGCTTTATCCCATACGAATTGGAGGAACCGTGTCCTGCAAGAAGAAGGCTTCCCGCAAGACCGCCGCCGCAAGCAGCCCCAGCACGCTCAAGGAGCAGCGTGCACAGGCGCTGGAGATCGCCGCCGCATACCTCACAGCCGCCCAGGACAAGGCTGCTCCGCTGGCCTCGCAGGTCAATGACAAGCTCGGGCCGCTGACCGACCAGCTCTCGGACAAGATTGGCCCCATCTCGGAGAAGCTCGGACCCATTTCCGACCAGGCCGTCGAGGCTGGCAAGAAGGCCCTTGACGTCTCGAAGGAGTACGCCCAGGAGAAGGTTGTCCCGACTCTCCACCAGGCTTATGACACCTTCCAGAAGGACATCCTTCCCGGACTCGAGGAGCGTGCCGAGAAGGTCACTGCCCTGCCCGCCGTCGAGGAGGCCACCCGTCGCGGACAGGCCGCCGTCTCCGCCCTCAAGGGCGAGTCGACTGAGCTGGCCGCCAAGGCTGGCATCGAGACGAAGTCGGTCAAGAAGGCCAAGCGCCGCGGCAAGTTCGGCAAGGTGCTCGGCACCCTCGCCATTCTCGGCGGAATCTCAGCTGCTGCCGTCGTCGCCAGCCGGCGCTTCATGAGCTCCTCCGACGATGGCTGGACTGCCCATGAGCCCAAGGTCACCTACTCCTGGACTCCAGGAGACAAGGAGGAGATGGCTGACAAGCCCGCTCCGAAGCCGGCCACCAAGGCCGAGGAGAAGTCTCAGGACAAGTCTGCCGAGAAGGCTGAGGCCAGCCACGGTTCCAAGCCGGTTGCCAAGCCCGAGCCGAAGAAGAAGGACAAGTCAGTTCCGGCCGACCCCGTCGCCGCCATGGCTGACGAGGGTGGTCCCGCAGCCGCTGCTCCCGAGACGACCGCTGAGACCACCATCTTCGTCGACGAGGGCGCTCGCTCTGAGACGACCACCAAGGACGGCGCCACCAAGGCTCCCGAGGAGAGCAAGAAGGACGAGGAGCCTAAGGCCACCTCGTACGTCGGTGAGAACCCGCCGGAAGGCTACGTCATCAAGGGCAATGACCGCTCGATGAAGTACCATGTCCCCGGTTCGGGCGGTTACGACCGCACCATCGCCGACGTGTGGTTCGCCACTGAGGAGGCCGCCCAGGCTGCCGGGTTTACCAAGGCCCAGCGCTGAGTTCTCATTCCACGATTTCGACGGGGCTCGTCACTCGACGGGCCCCGTCGTCGTGTGTATCGAACGTTTCGCGGAGGTGAAACGGCTCCACTCACGTACCCGATTCCCATTTGTGTAATCCAGTGTCGTTGCATGGCCCGCAATGTAACAGTCATGTAACAACATAGTTTTGATGTCACATTGGGCTTCTGTGGTGGCACTTATGCCCATTAGATGAGTGTTCAACGTCCCTCGGGGCACACCACGACAGAAAGGCCTGTCACATGATTGGACCCGATCTACAGTCCTCGGCAGCGTCGACAGCATGGGTCGACGCCCGCTATTTCTCCCTTCACGTCCGTTCCCTCGTTCATGAATGTCGCATCCCATGGCGAGTCATCGCCCTCCTCGCGCACGTCCCCAGCCAGACCGTCCGACGGCTCGCCGGGCAGGGTGACCGGCCCCTGCAACGGATTCGCGTCATCGATGCCATGCGTATCCTCACGGTCAGTGTCGATGATGTCGAGGCAGCACGCGAAAGGGTCGTACCAGCCGGAAGTACCCGGACCAGGGCTCTCGCCCTTCGGAAAACTGGTTGTGACGTCGAGGACATCGCCGCCATGCTCGACGTGACGATCCCCCAGGCTCAGGCCCTCCTCGACGGAGAGGAAGACATGTGCACCGAGATGACGCGACTTCGGGGTCGAGCGGCATGCGAGGCCCGTGGCCTGATCGCCACCCCCGAGCCCATCACATCCTTGTGAGCCATCCTCATGTGGGCCGTCATCGGGATTGCAATCTCCTGCGGGCTCGCGCTGTGGCATCTTCTCATCACCGTCCCCCGGCTGGCAGAACCAACTGTCGAGGTGGTGGGTGACGAGATCCTGGCCATCAAACCGCGATATGACTCCCTGGCCACACCGGCCCGGACCCTTATCGTCATCGCAACAGCCGCGGTATGTGGATTTTCCTCAACCCTTGCTCCACGGTGGAGTTGGGGACCCTGGTGGGTCTGGTCCGGATCGGTCGCGACCCTGGCAGCCGTCGATCAAGCAACCACTTTCCTGCCGGTGAAGTTGTGGCGTCGATGTGTCGCCGAATCAGCAGTCGCACTCGTCGCAGGTATGGCTATCACGGGACCACCGCACTTACCAGCCCTGGCCGGATGCGTTGCCGTGGCAGCAGTATCAACAGGTTTCTTCTGGCTGATGTGGCGGCTGAGCTCCTCCCTTGGGTATGGGGACGTCAGGCTGTCAGCCGGGACGGGGTTTCTCGGTGCGACCACGGGCGCCCTTGCCCCTCACCCAGACGTCTTCCAGGCTGGCATGACGACTTTGCTTGCCTCAACCGTGCTGGGAGCGGTAATGGCGATCGTGACGACACTCATCCGCCGATGCCGACCCTCACCATGGGGATCAGCATTTGCATACGGCCCGGCCTTGTGGGCCGGGCCGTGGGTAGCGCTTGCAATCAGTCTGAGGTAACAGCGATCCAGCGATCGAGGCGACCACTGGCAGCCCCGGAATCAATGGACTGGACAGCACGTTCCAGCTCCTGAGCCAGCTGCGGGACGAGCTCCTCGTCGATCGTCGGCCCGTCATGGGCCAGCAAGGCTGCCGCCGCGTTCAGCAAGACGATGTCGCGCACCGGGCCGTGCTCCCCCGCCAAGACCTTGCGAACGACTCCAGCGTTGAACTGCGGATCCCCACCCACCAGGTCAGCCGGAGCAGCCGGAGTCAAGCCCAAGGCGGCCGGATCAATCTCGGTCTCGACAACCTTGCCGTCGGAGATAACCCAGACCTGCGACGTCGTCGTGGTCGTCAGCTCATCGAGACCATCCTCGCCATGGAAGACCAGTCCGCGAGTACCTCGCGCCGCCAAGGCGTCGGCGACCAGCGGAGCCATGGCACCATCTGCGATACCGATCGCCGCAGCATGCGGGCGGGCCGGGTTCGTCAGCGGGCCGAGGAGGTTGAAGGTGGTCTGGATGCCGAGCTCCTTGCGGGCCGGAGCGGCGTGACGCAAGGAAGCGTGGTAGCGCGGGGCGAAGAGGAAGGCCAGGCCCACCTCGTCAAGAACATCCGCCTGGCGCTCCGGATCAATGTCGACTCCAACGCCGAGAGCCTCCAAGCAGTCTGCCGTTCCGCAGGCAGAGCTGGCGGCGCGATTGCCGTGCTTGACGACCTTGACCCCGGCGCCAGCGGCAACGAGGGCCGCCATCGTCGAGATGTTGACAGTATTGGCGCGGTCGCCACCGGTACCGACGATGTCAACGGCATCGCGATCCAATTCCACCGGTGTGGCCTGGGAAATCATCCCCTCCGCCATGCCTGCGATCTCATCGGCGGTTTCACCCTTGGCCCGCAGTGCCACTGCGAAGCCCGCAACCTGTACTGGAGTCAGTTCTCCGGATAGGACCCTCTCCATCGCCGCGGCAGCGGTGCCACGATCCATGTCGCGCCTCGCAACGAGATCGGTCAGCAGGTCAGCCCAGGTGAACTCGTCGATGCGATCCTCGGACATGAAACTCCTTCGAGTCAGATGGTCTGTGCGGCAGGCTTCGCAGTCTCGCCACGGGAAACACGAACCACTGACGCCACCGTCTGGGGCAGGGCCACCGGATCGACAGGATGGGTGGCGACGGCGTCAGCACGGGACCAGGACGCCAACCACGCATCGGCGATGCGAGCCACCAGGAGGACGACCGGGGGGCAATCCTCAACCTCATCCTTGAGCTGATGGCACACCCCCATCCCGCCGTACGGAGTCGATTCGCCGTCAGCAACCAGAACGTCATAGTGACCGCTGCTCACGGCATCGACGACCGAGGCCTGGGTAGCTGTCTCGATGACCTCGGCACGCGGAAGGTCCGAGGCGATCGTCCCGCTCAACGCGACCTTCATCTGCTCACGAACAGTGCGATCATCGGAGTAAACGAGAATCTTGAGAGCCCCCGACGGCTCCCCGTGCTTGTCACCCATGAGCGGCCCTTTCCCTCGACTGTGTGGGACTGACTGAGCTGCCGGCCACCAGCAGGCCGGATGCAACACGGGTGATGCTACAGCCTACGGCGCCTCATTGGGTCTGAGACCATCCTGACTACTGAGACGACCGGTATCACACCTTCGGACAAAGCGCTGCATTTTGCCATCTGGCCCCAGAGAGTCAACCTCGGATCGAACTGGTACGGCGAAACGACATGACCAATGACACATTTCCGGCCATAATGAGGCCGTGGCCACTTCAGCGCAGACTTCACAACGACCGACGGGCGCCATCCATCCGATCGCGCCGACGCGGCTCAACGCGCCGGCGGGTCGTCCCGATGCCCTACCCATGGGTGTCTGGGTGTGGCTGGCGAGCGAGCTCATGTTCTTCGCCGCTCTCTTCGCGGCCTACTTCATGATTCGCCAGACGACGAGCGACTTGGCAACGGCTGGGCAGCAGACCCTCTGGCAGACCGAATCCGGTCACCTGGCCGTCGGTGCCGCCGCCATCAACACCCTTATCCTGGTGCTGTCGTCGGTGACCTGTCAGATGGGTGTTCACGCCGCGGAGCATGGCCAGGTCAAGCGGACCAAGGGCCTCGGCGCCATCACCTCCTGGGGCATGCGCGAGTGGTACACCCTGACCTTCATCATGGGCGCGGTGTTCATCGCTGGACAGGTCGCGGAGTACATCACCCTCATCGGCGAGGGTCACACCATCTCCTCGAGCGTCTACTTCTCGGCCTTCTTCCTGGCAACCGGCTTCCACGGCCTGCACGTGACCGGCGGCCTGGTCCTGTTCCTGTTCACCCTTGCCCGCACCTACATGGCTCGTCGGTTCACCCACGAGCAGGCGGTCACGGCAATGGTCGTTTCCTACTACTGGCACTTCGTTGACGTCGTGTGGATCATCCTGTTCTCGGTGATCTACATCGTGCGCTGACCCCCCAACCCGAGAAAGGTGACTGTGGTGATGAGATTCCTCTCCACGAAACGGCACAGCCGGGCAGCCAAACCCGTGCTGCTGCTCCTGGCCTTGGTGCTGGTGGGGTGTGTGTACGCCTTCGTGAGCCCCGCGGCTTCTGGGCAGGCTGACGCCAATGCGTCGACCCAGACGGCCCAGGGCAAGGAGATCTTCCAGCAGAACTGCTCCTCCTGTCATGGCCTCAACGGCGAGGGAACCACCCAGGGTCCGTCCTTGGCCGGTGTCGGCGCGGCTGCCGTTGACTTCCAGATGGGCACCGGCCGCATGCCGATGGCTCGTCCCGAGGCTCAGGCCCCTTCCAAGAGCACGAAGTTCACCGATGAGGAAATCGCTTCGGTCGGCGCCTACGTCGCCTCTCTGACCCCCGGCCTGGAGGTCCCCTCCTCCCAGACCCTCAACACCTCGGGATTGAGTGCTGGGGAACTGGCCCGGGGCGCTGAGCTGTTCAAGACCAACTGCTCAGCCTGCCACAACATCGAGGGACGCGGTGGAGCGCTCCCGGAAGGTGCCTACGCGCCTTCCCTTATGAAGACGTCCGACAAGCACATCTACGAGGCCATGCGCACCGGCCCGCAGCAGATGCCGGTGTTCTCCAAGTCGGTCATCACCGACCAGGACGCCCGAGAGATCATTGGCTACCTCCAGACCGCACATTCTGAGCCCAACAACGGCGGATTCGCCCTCGGCGGCATCGGCCCGGTCACTGAGGGCTTGTTCGGTTGGATCATCGGCATTGGCGGCCTCATCCTGGTCGCCGGATGGCTGGCACGGAAGGGGGCTCGCGCGAAGTGAGCGACAAGTACACCGAACGCAACGACCTGCCGGTCGAGAACCCGGGCGTCGAGCCCCACGTCGAGCGGTACACCGACGCCAATCCGAAGGCCGGAAACCGGGCCTACCTCCAGGTGATCACCCTGCTGGGACTGGTCCCCGTTCTCGCCATCGCCTTCGTCGTCTTCTACTTCGCGATCCCCCGCGACGCCACCATCGAGATCGGGCCGCTCCACATGAACGCCTCGACCTTCGCGCTGGGTCTGTGTGCCGGCCTCGCGGTGCTGTTCATCGGCATCGCCTGCATCCACTGGGCCAAGCAGGTCATGGGCGACGAGGAGATCGTTCAGGAGCGGCACCCGGTCAATTCCGATACCGCTGATCGCGAGGAGTTCGCCAAGCAGTGGCGCATCGGCGCCGAGCAGTCCGGGCTCTCCCGACGCAAGCTCATCGGCAGCGCCCTTGGTGGTGCCATCGGCATCATGGCTGTCCCGGCCATCGTCACCCTTGCTGACCTCGGCCCGAAGCCCGGCCCCGGAATGCGTCGCGCCACCATCGAGCGCACCATCTGGGCCGAGGGCGTCCGACTCGTCAACGACATCACCTTCCAGCCGATCAAGGCCTCCGACCTCGAGATCGGCCAGCTGGTCAACGCGGAGCCCGAGAACCTCAAGGATCTCGAGGGCGCTGAGTTCCAGCGTCAGAAGGCCAAAGCCGCCATCCTCATCGTCAGGATGGATCCTGATTCCATCAAGATCCCCGAGTCCCGCAAGGACTGGCAGGTCGGCGGCATCCTGTCCTATTCCAAGATCTGCACCCACGTCGGTTGCCCCGTCAACCTGTGGGAGCAGCAGACCCACCATCTGCTGTGCCCCTGCCACCAGTCGACCTTCGATCTCGGTGACTCCGGTGTCGTCGTCTTCGGTCCTGCCGGACGCTCGCTGCCGCAGCTGCCCATCACCGTCGACGACAAGGGTTACCTGGTCGCTCGCAGCGACTTCACCGTTCCGGTGGGCCCGTCCTACTTCGAACGAGATTCTCGTCACGACTACAAGAAGGGTGACAACTGATGGCCCGGCCAACTGGCATCGCCGAGGAATCACCCACCCTGCGCACTGCGACGGCTGACGACAAGCCCTCGGGCCGCGGGATGCGGATCGTCAACTGGCACGACGACCGTTTGGGTCTTGCCAAAATGGGCAAGGAGAACCTGCGCAAGGTCTTCCCTGACCACTGGTCCTTCCTGCTGGGCGAGATTGCTCTCTACTCCTTCGTCGTCCTACTGCTCACGGGTGTCTTCCTCACCATCTGGTTCAAGCCGTCGATGGCCGAGGTCGACTACAACGGTCCGTACCAGTTGCTCAAGGGAACGCCCATGTCGGAGGCGTTCGCCTCCACCCTGGACCTCTCCTTCGAGGTGCGTGGTGGCCTACTGGTCCGCCAGATCCACCACTGGGCAGCCATCCTCTTCGTGGCAGCAGCCACCGTCCACATGCTGCGCATCTTCTTCACGGGTGCCTTCCGCAAGCCTCGTGAGATCAACTGGCTGATCGGCCTGGGGCTCTTCATGCTGGCCATGGTTGAGGGCTTCGCCGGGTACTCGCTGCCTGACGACCTGCTCTCGGGCACCGGTCTCCGCTTCGCCGACGGTCTGATGCGTGCCATCCCGCTGGTGGGCACGTGGGTTGAGTTCTTCGTCTTCAACGGCGAGTTCCCCGGCACCGCGATCGTGCCCCGTCTCTACATGGTGCACATCCTGTTGATCCCGGCCCTGCTGCTGGGCCTGGTGGCCGCGCACCTCGCCCTGGTCGTGTACCACAAGCACACCCAGTACCCGGGCCCCGGACGGACGGAGAAGAACGTCGTGGGCTACCCGCTGTTCCCGGTGTATGCCGCCAAGGCCGGTGGCTTCTTCTTCGTGGTCTTCGGCGTCCTGACCCTCATGGGCACCTTCATGCAGATCAACCCGGTCTGGAAGTTCGGCCCCTACAACCCGGGCGAGGTCACCGCTGGATCCCAGCCTGACTGGTACATGGGTTGGCTCGAGGGTGCTGTCCGTATCACACCGAACTGGGAGTGGCACATCGGTCACACCACTTGGAGCTGGAACATCTTCCTGCCCGGTGTGTGCCTCATGGGTGTGCTGTTCACCCTCTTGGTGGCATGGCCCTTCGTCGAGAAGTGGATCACCGGTGACGAGTCGGAGCATCACCTGCTCGACCGTCCGCGCAACGTCCCGACGCGTACCGCCCTCGGTGTCGCTGCCATGAGCTGCTACGCCATGTTCTGGTTGTCGGGTGCCAACGACATCATCGCCACCCACTTCCACCCGTCGCTGAACTCGATCACGTACTTCATGCGTGGTGCGATCTTCATCGTCCCGATCATCACCTACCAGATCACCAAGCGGATCTGCGTGTCCCTGCAGCGTGCTGACCGTCAGCGCCTGCTGCACGGGTCGCCCTCGGGTGAGATCATCCGCGAGCCCGAGGGCGCCTTCCACGAGGCTCACGTGCCGGTGAGCGAGGAGGAGGCCTGGACCCTTACCCAGCAGAAGACTTACCCAGTCCTCACCGCTGGTTCCATTGACGACCGTGGCCGTCGCGTCAGTAAGAAGCGCGCTCGCTGGATGAAGTGGTTCCTCGGTGACAACGTTCCCAAGGTCACCCGTGAGGAGTTGGAGGCCGCTCGCCACCACACCGAGATCGGTTCCGGTCACTCCGCGGGCAATGCCGAGATCACCAACTGATCCCTTCTGAACCCGTACGAAGGCCCCTCGACCGAGGGGCCTTCGTCATGCCTGGATGCGCAATCTCTGCCAGTTGAGCTCCCACTCCTGCGGATCGGGGGCATGGGCGCGCAGCATATCGACTCCTCCACCCAACCCTTCGTCGTCCCAGTGACGGCGAGCCTCTTCCATGAGGTGATCGGGCAAGGTCCCACGCACATTGGTGACTCGCCACCACTCCACCTCATGACCGTGACCGGCCATGATCGTGCCGACCCGTCGTGGGGAGGTTCCGACGAGCTCGGCAAGGTCGGAGTAGGACACCACCGTTCTCGGCGGCAGGGCTTCCACCGCGGCCAATACGTCATCGATGATCGAGCTCACGACACCAGTGTGCCGCGACCCGTCAGGACATGACTGGAGAATGACGACGTGGGAGAATAGGGACGTGCGTTTTCTCAACGAGCAGCCGAACTACGACCTGACGTACAACGACGTCTTCATGGCCCCGAACCGTTCCTCGGTCGGATCTCGGATGAATGTCGATCTGACGTCGACCGACGGGCTAGGCACTCCCCTGCCCCTCGTCGTGGCCAACATGACCGCGATCTCCGGACGACGGATGGCCGAGACGATCGCCCGCCGCGGCGGCATCGCCATCCTGCCCCAGGACATCCCCGCTGACTTCGTCGCGAGGTCCATACGTCGGGTCAAGGGTGCCCACACCCGCTTCGACACCCCGGTCACCGTCAATCCCACGACGACCGTCGGCGAGGCCATGAGTCTGCTCAACAAGCGCGCCCACGGCGTCGTCCTCGTCATCGAGGACCATCGCCCGGTCGGACTGGTCTCCCCTGCCGAGGCGGAGGGCGTCGACCGCTTCGCCCAGTGCCATGAGGTCATGACCACCGACCTCACCCTGGTCGGCCCTGGCGCCAGTCCGGACGACGTCTTCCAGGCCCTCGCAGAGCGTCACCAGAAGGTCGCTGTGGCCGTCGACGAGACCGGCGTCCTCGTCGGCATCATGACGTCCCGTGGCGCGCTGCGCACCGAGATCTACCGCCCTGCCGTCGATCCCGACGGTCACCTCATGATCGGCACTGCCATCGGCATCAACGGCGACGTCGCCGGTCGCGCTCGTAGCGCTCTGGACTCCGGTTCCGACGTCCTCGTCATGGACACCGCTCACGGCCACCAGGACCCCATGATCCGGGCCATTGGCGTGGCAGACGAGGTTCGCACCGCCTTCCAGGAGAAAACCGGACGCCGTATCCCTATCGTGGCTGGCAACATCGTCACCCGGCGCGGCACCCTGGACCTGCTGGAGGCCGGGGCGGACATCATCAAGGTCGGTGTTGGGCCGGGCGCCATGTGCACCACCCGTATGCAGACCGGCGTCGGGCGTCCTCAGTTCTCCGCGGTTCTGGAGTGCGCTGAGGCAGCAGCCGAGGCCGACGGGGCCATCTGGGCTGATGGAGGCGTCCGTCACCCCCGTGACGTCGCCCTCGCCCTGGCGGCCGGAGCCGGATCGGTCATGATCGGCTCGTGGTTCGCCGGCACCCACGAGTCCACCGGAGCTATGCTCGTCGATCACGATGGCCTCCTGTACAAGGAGTCCTTCGGAATGGCCT
>OKHP01000218.1_pt1 | contig 23646 bp, 19 predicted proteins | sample 1613411 | NCBI WGS metagenome assembly OKHP01 (sample SAMN04436855, study PRJEB24849) | human gut metagenome | biome: human gut; feature: NICU; material: stool | host: Homo sapiens | place: USA: Saint Louis, MO | collected 2011-10-13 | reverse complement strand
AGCGGCTATCGCGTATTTGCTACCGGTGCAACGGGCGATCACAGCATCGGGATGGGTGCCAGCGCCTATGGCCGCACCGATACCCTGGACGGTCTGGTCTCCTGGTCCAGCCGCGATCGCGGCGACATTCGCCAGAGTGACGGCGCGAGGGCGCCAAACGACGAATCCATCAACAATATGCTGGCGAAAGGCAGCTGGAAAATCGATCCGGCGCAGACGCTGAGCGGCTCTCTGCGCTACTACAACAACGACGCGCAGGAGCCGAAAAATCCGCAGACCACGGATGCCAGCAGCAGTAACCCGATGACCGATCGTTCCACCATTCAGCGCGATGCCCAGCTTGGCTACCGCATTGCGCCAGCCGGAAACGACTGGCTGAACGCCGATGCGAAAATTTACTGGTCCGAAGCGCGGATCAACGCCCAGAACATCGACGCCAGCGGCGAGTTCCGTAAGCAGACCACCAAAGGCGGCAAAGTGGAAAACCGCACCCGCCTGTTCAGCGACTCCTTGGCCTCGCACCTGCTGACCTACGGCGGGGAATACTACCGTCAGGAGCAACACCCTGGCGGCGCGACCACCGGCTTCCCGGACGCTAAAATCGACTTCAGCTCCGGCTGGTTGCAGGATGAGATCACCCTGCGCGACCTGCCGGTAACGCTTCTCGGCGGGACGCGTTACGACAACTACCGCGGCAGCAGCGACGGTTACGACGACGTGGATGCGGATAAGTGGTCATCACGCGCCGGGTTAACCGTGAGTCCAGCCGACTGGCTGATGCTGTTCGGCTCTTACGCCCAGGCCTTCCGCGCGCCAACGATGGGCGAGATGTATAACGACTCGAAGCACTTCTCTATCGGCAGCTTCTACACCAACTACTGGGTGCCGAACCCGAACCTGCGTCCGGAAACTAACGAAACCCAGGAGTTCGGTTTTGGGCTACGTTTTGACGATCTGCTGCTCGCCAACGACGCGCTGGAGTTCAAAGCCAGCTACTTCGACACCAAAGCGAAAGATTACATCTCCACTACCGTCGATTTTGCGGCGGCCACCACCATGTCCTATAACGTACCAAATGCCAAAATCTGGGGCTGGGACATGATGGCGACCTACGCGACCAGTCTGTTCAACCTGGACGTGGCCTACAACCGCACACGCGGGAAAGATACCGACACGGGCGAATACATCTCCAGCATCAACCCGGACACCGTCACCAGCAAGCTGGATATCCCCGTGGCGCAAAGCGGCTTCTCCGTGGGCTGGATCGGCACCTTCGTCGAACGTTCAACGCACATCAGCAGCAGCTACAGCGAGCAGCCTGGCTACGCAGTGAATGATTTCTACGTCAGCTATAAAGGTCAGCAACAGTTTAAAGGCATCACCACCACCCTCGTGCTGGGGAACGCCTTCGACAAAGCCTACTGGTCACCACAAGGCATCCCGCAGGATGGCCGCAACGGCAAGATCTTCGTCAGTTATCAATGGTAATTCCCTTCGGGGCAACGATTCAGAAGGATAAGATTATGGGTCACTACACACGCTGGCTTGAGCTTAAAGAAGAACATCCGGGTAAGTACGCCCGTGATATCGCCGGATTAATGCACATCAGCGAAGCAGAGCTGGCATTTGCGCGCGTTGGACACGACGCCTGGCGGCTGCGCGGTGAAATCCGTGAGATTCTGGCAGCGCTGGAGTCGGTGGGGGAAACCAAATGCATCTGCCGTAACGAATACGCCGTTCACGAACAGGTCGGGGCGTTTACTAACCAGCACCTCGGCGGTCATGCCGGGCTGGTGCTGAATCCGCGCGCGCTGGATCTGCGTTTGTTCCTCAACCAGTGGGCAAGCGCGTTTCACATAAGTGAAACGACCTCCCGCGGCGAACGTCAGAGCATTCAGTTCTTCGATCATCAGGGCGACGCTTTACTGAAGGTCTACACCACGGATCACACCGACGTTGCCGCCTGGGGCGACGTGCTGACCCGTTTTATCATTGCCGATAACCCCACTCTGGCACTGAAGGCTGTCGATGCCCCTGCGCATTCCGACGGTGCTGATGCAGGCTCGGTGGAGAAAGAGTGGCGCGCCATGACCGACGTGCATCAGTTCTTTAGCTTACTGAAGCGCCATAACCTGAGCCGCCAGCAGGCGTTTCGTCTGGTGAGTGACGATCTGGCCTGTAAGGTGGATAACAGCGCGCTGGCACAGCTGCTGGAGACGGCGCGACAAGACGGAAACGAAATCATGATCTTCGTCGGCAACCGCGGCTGCGTGCAGATCTTCACCGGTGTGGTGGAAAAACTGACGCCCATGAAGGGCTGGCTGAACATCTTCAACCCAACCTTTACCCTGCATCTGCTGGAGGAGACTATCGCCGAGACGTGGGTAACGCGCAAGCCTACGGCGGACGGACACGTTACCAGCCTGGAGCTGTTTGCTGCGGATGGCACTCAGATCGCCCAGCTCTACGGGCAGCGTACCGAAGGCGAGCCTGAGCAGAGCCAGTGGCGCCGCCAGATTGACGCCCTGACGCCAGAAGGGCTGGCCGCATGAAAAACTGGTTCGCCCTGCTCTGCGCCCTGCCGCTGGTCGCCGTCGCCGCGCCGGAGAGAATTGTCGCCCTCGGCGGCGACGTGACGGAGATCGTCTACGCCCTCGGCGCGGAGTCTTCTCTGGTTGCGCGCGACAGTACCAGCCAGTGGCCGCAGGCGACAAACGCGCTGCCTGACGTGGGGTATCTTCGCCAGCTGAATGCGGAGGGGATTTTGTCCGTACGCCCGACGCTGGTGCTGGCAAGCGACCAGGCGCAGCCCTCTCTGGCGCTGAAACAGGTTGAACAGAGCCACGTCCGGGTGGTTACCGTTCCCGGCACGCCTGACCTGCGCGCGATTGACGAAAAAGTACGGGTGATAGCTCAGGCGACGCATCATGAGGCGCAAGGGGAAACCCTGCGCAACTCGCTGCGTCAGGCGCTGGCGGCACTGCCCTCAACACCGCTCAACAAGCGGGTGCTGTTTATCCTCAGCCACGGCGGAATGACCGCAATGGCGGCCGGGCAACAGACCGGCGCGGATACGGCAATACGCGCCGCCGGGTTGCAGAACGCCATGCAGGCCTTTACCCGCTATCAGCCGCTTTCCCAGGAGGGGGTGATGGCCAGCCAGCCGGATCTGGTGGTGATTTCGCAGGACGGTCTTAACGCGCTGGGCGGCGAAGAAAATCTGTGGAAACTGCCCGGCCTGGCGCAAACGCCAGCGGGACGAAGCAAGCAGATGCTGGCTATTGATGATATGGCCCTGCTGGGCTTCAGCGTCCGCACGCCGAAAGCCATACAACAGCTGCGTGCCAGAGCGGAGCAATTGCCCTGATGTCCCGGCGCATCACGTTATCGTTATGGCTTCTGGCGGGGTTGCTTACCGTCATGACGTTCATGGCCACCGGTTTTGGGGCGTTACGCCTGCCGGTGAACGTGCTGTGGAGCGGCAGCGATGAGACGCTACGCCAGATCTGGCTTACCATCCGTCTGCCCCGCGTGCTGCTGGCGCTGGTGATTGGCGGGTCGCTGGCGCTCGCCGGCTGCGTCATGCAGGGGCTGTTCCGCAATCCACTGGCCGACCCGGGCCTGCTCGGGATCAGCAGCGGTGCGGCGCTGGCCGTCGCCCTGTGGGTGGTGCTCCCGCTCTCGCTGCCCGCGCTGGTGATGCTTTACGCCCCTATGCTGGCGGCATTTCTTGGGGCGCTGGCAGCCACTGGCGTGATCTTCCTGCTCAGCAAGCAGCGTGACCCCTCTCTGTCTCGTCTGTTGCTGGTGGGTATCGCCATCAATGCCCTGTGCGGTGCGGCAGTGGGTGTGCTTTCGTGGGTCAGCAATGACGCCCAGCTGCGTCAGCTTTCACTCTGGGGAATGGGAAGTCTTGGTCAGGCACAGTGGTCAACGCTGCTCGCCGTGACCTCGCTGATGGTGCCTGCCGTTCTGGCGATCTGGCGTTGTGCCAGCGCATTAAATTTACTGCAACTGGGTGAGGAGGAAGCGCATTACCTTGGCGTGGACGTTGCCCTTGTACAGCGAATATTACTGTTATGCAGCGCCCTGCTGGTCGCTGCGGCTGTCGCCGTCAGCGGCGTGATTGGCTTTGTCGGACTCGTGGTGCCGCACCTGATGCGCATGTGGCTGGGCGCCGATCACCGGGCAACCCTCCCCGGCACGGTACTCGCGGGCGCATTACTGCTGCTGGTGGCGGATACGGTCGCGCGCACCCTGGTCGCTCCGGCAGAAATGCCGGTCGGCCTGCTCACCAGTATCCTTGGCGCTCCCTGGTTCTTATGGCTCATTTTTCGTCGTGGAGAACAGCATGGCTGAACGTTATACGGCTGAAAATCTTACTTTTACCCGGTCTGGCCGCACGCTGACAGATAACGTTTCGCTGTCACTATCGCAGGGAGAGCTGGTTACATTGATCGGCCCCAACGGCGCGGGGAAATCCACGCTGCTGCGGCTGCTGACCGGCTACCTGAAACCCCACAGCGGCGGCTGTTCGCTGGCGGGAAAAGCGCTGGAGGAATGGCATCCGCAGATGCTGTCCCGCTATCGGGCAGTGATGCGCCAGCAGTCTCAGCCTGGATTTGACTGGCAGGTGGAGGAGATCGTTGGAATGGGGCGTGCGCCCTGGTCGCGTCAACCTGAACCGTCGATTGTGCGTGAGGTGATGCAGCTGACCGGTTGCCTGCCGCTGGCTGGCAGACGTTATCATTCCCTCTCGGGCGGCGAGCAGCAGCGCGTTCAGCTCGCCCGCGCGCTGGCGCAGCTGTGGCGTGAGGGAACGCCGCGCGGCTGGCTGTTTCTCGACGAACCCACTTCAGCGCTGGATCTCTACCACCAGCAGCATCTGCTGCGCCTGTTGAAATCGCTGACCCGTCAGGGCCATCTTCACGCCTGCGTGGTGCTGCACGATCTCAATCTTGCCGCATTATGGTCGGACCGGATCCTGCTGTTACACAACGGCAGGATTGTTTCTCAGGGCATACCGGAGACGGTTTTGCAGGCCGACGCGCTGGCACACTGGTACGGTGCGCAGGTGCACGTCGGCAGACATCCGGCGCACGCCGCACCGCAGGTTTTTCTCGCCCCTTAGCTTGAGCAGCTCACTTCCAGCCGCTTGCCCCAGTCCGGCGGGCGGCTGACATAGTCATCCTCCCGGTCGGCAAACGGCGTGCGCAGGGCGATATGCAGCCGATGCAGCTCGGTATAATCCCCCTGCTCTGCCTGCTCAATGGCCCGCTGCGCCAGCCAGTTGCGCAACACCATCGCCGGGTTAACCGCCTTCATCCGCGTCTGGCGGGTATCGTCATCAATCTGTTCCTGCTGTAAACGCGTCCGGTAAACGGCAAACCAGTCATCAAACGCCTGACGATCGATGAACTCGTCGCGCAGCGGTGACGCGGCGCTCTGCTGCGCGGTCTGGCTCAGCATACGGAAGGTTCGGGTATAGTCGCTGCCTTCACGCACCATGATGGCAAACAGCCCATTCAACAGCGCGTTATCGCCTTTTTCCTGCGTCATCAGCCCCAGCTTGTTGCGCATTAACACACCATATTCTCGCAGCAGGATCTCCTGATAGCTGTCCAGCGCATCGTTCAGGGCATCGACGTCGATAAACGGCGACAGGCTTTGCGCAAGCCGCTGAAGGTTCCACAGCCCCACCGCAGGCTGGTTGTCGAAACGGTAACGCCCCTGATAGTCCGAATGGTTACAGATGTAACCCGGCTGATAGTCATCAAGGAAGCCGTACGGACCGTAGTCAAACGTCAGCCCTAACAGGGACATGTTGTCGGTATTCATCACCCCGTGGGCAAAGCCGACGGCCTGCCAGCGGGCAATCATTGCGGCAGTGCGCGCGACAATATCCCGGAACCAGAGAACATAGCGGTCCGGCTCGTTTTGCAGGTGCGGCCAGTGACGGCGAAGGGCGTAATCGGCAAGCTGGCGGACCTTATCCGGCTCGCGGCGATAGTAGAAGTGTTCAAAATGACCGAAACGCAGATGGCTTTCCGCAACGCGGACCAGCATCGCTCCCTGCTCCATCGTTTCACGGGCCACCGGCGTGTCGCTGGTGACAATGGACAGCGCGCGTGAGGTAGGGATCCCCAGGGCATGCATCGCCTCGGAAGCCAGACCTTCACGGATGGTTGAACGCAGCACCGCGCGGCCATCCCCCATGCGTGAGTACGGGGTTAGCCCTGCCCCTTTCAGGTGCCAGTCGAGCGTTTCGCCATTCGGCAGAAGCTGTTCACCCAGCAGGATGCCGCGGCCATCGCCGAGCTGTCCCGCCCAGACGCCAAACTGATGTCCGCTGTAGACCTGAGCCAGCGGCTTCATGCCCGGGAGCAGCGTTTCGCCGCCCCAGACGCCGGCGCCTTTTTCTGGCTGAAAAAGCGTCGAAGGGATGCCAAGCGAATCCGCTAATGCATCGTTATGCCAGATAAGACGCGCGTTCTGTAATGGCGTTGGCTTAAGCGCGGTGTAAAAGCCGGGTAATTCATCGTGCCAGTGAGCAGTAAAAGACAGGGTCATAAGTCCTCCTGCTTTAAGTGTAGAGGGTTTCCCTGGACGTAAACACGGGCGAAGAAAGGGGTTATTGCTGAACGAGAGTCGTGACCCGCTCTGCCGGGACGGCAGGCCACAGGCTTCCCTGCATTGCACCGAAATTGAAGGGCAGCACGCGTTCTAAGATGCCGTGATCGTCAATTCCCGAGACCATGACCGACTGACAATGCGGCGCGATCTGCCAGAGAATGGCGCGCATAAAAGGCTCAAACGAGAGTGCCGACGCGCGCTGCTGGATAAAGTTTTTATCCAGAATCACCCGTTTGAACAGACCATCATAAACCGGTTTAAGGGATGCAGCCCCTGCACCAAAGTTAGCCAGCACTAAGGGGAAATGGATCGCCATTCTTGCAAGCGTCAGATCGTCTTTCCCGTTATTTAAACCTGGATAGTTCTCATTAACGGTAAACTCAAGAAACGGATATCGCTCAAGGATTGAAACAGCGTTCTCATTAGTTAATAAAAACTCAACAATTGCAGGTGTAATATTGATCCATGCAATTAACTGATGCTGAATAAAAAATAGCTTACAGGTATCGAGTAATTGCAGTTTCTCCTGAAACAGCGCTAATTCATCTTCCTGAGAAAGATGTGGGATAACCAGTTCAGTCGGGATCCGTACGTCCGCACCCACGCCAGTAAAGTTAACCAAAATCTCTAAACCTTTAAGCAAACCTGCACTATCACGCGCCGGAAGGAGTAAAAGTTCAGACTGGTAAGCATTATCTAGCGTAATAATCATCGCGCTTGTCCTGCATTAAAGATGAGAGAGAACATCCTGGAGCAATTGCAGGCACAATTCCACTGTCTTGATTTTAATAAGATTAATTTCATTCTTTCCGTATTAATTTTCAGATTTTTCCCTGAATCTAAATTAATTTTATCCTGGTTATTGAATAATAGCCAGTTTTAGATAAAACAGGCACATGCGGACATAAATAATTGGGCAAAAATTTAACTTTAATCAACCCGCAAGAAAAGCCTGACGTCTATTTTCACCGCCAGGCCCTCCGCACTGCATTTTTATGCAGCGGTTAAATACGTCTGGCCTGCCAGAAGTTTTTACGCCAGTAAACATTATCCAGAGAGGAGCGCATCACGCCACGACTGGTCGAGGCATGAATGAACTGATTATCGGTATCATAGATGCCGACATGAAGGCCGTTTTCTCCGGAGCCCGTTTTAAAAAAGACCAGATCGCCGGGCAGGAGCTCGTCTTTATCAATTTCAGTGCCGATTTTCGCCTGCATACGCGTTTCACGCGGAAGCTGGAGGTCAAATTTATCGCGGAAGGTCATCAGTACGAATCCCGAGCAATCCACCCCGCCCCGGCTCATGCCGCCGTAGCGATAAGGTGTGCCGCGCCAGTTGCTGAGCTGATCGTTCAGGCTGGCAATGACCGTAATGGAATCGGAAAGCCGTGGGTTGGGCGGAGGTGCACGATGGCTGCTGCATCCTGCAAGAAAGAGCGCCGCAACAAGGAGAAACCAGAATCGCATTTCAGACGAATCCTCTGCTTTTTTTGTTCTTTCGGTAATTTAGCGTGCATCTATGCGGCTGTGCAAGAAAGGTTACTCCTGCGTCGTGGAAATGAGCATCTTGTGGCCTTCAATATCCAGCCTCCGGAACGACATGTGGTAAGCGCTCGCAAGATTGGCGGCCGTCAGCACGCTGTCGCGCGTTCCGCTGGCAATCAGCTTGCCACGCGCCAGCAACCACACCCGATGCGCGTGGCGCAACGTATGGTTTAAATCATGGCTGCTCATCACGATGGCAATCCCCTTGCGACACAGCGCGCTGAGCAGGGTATCCAGCGCTGCCTGCTGGGCAACGTCCAGCCCACTCATCGGCTCGTCCAGCAGCAGCAACCGCCCGTGAGGATTTCCCGCCGGATGGATCTGAAGGATAACGGCAGCCAGACGCACGCGCTGCCACTCGCCGCCGGAAAGCTGATTTGCCTGCCGGTTGAGCTTATCGTCTAACCCGAGTGCCGCAGCAACCTCGTTGAGCAATCCCACCTGATTTTTGTCAGGCAGATGCAGCGTCAGGTAGTGCCAGACGGGCATCGCAAAGGGCGGAACCTGCTGCTGAACCAGATAGCTTCGACGGGAGGCAAGTGTAGCGGGTAGCCAGTCGACGAGCGATTGCCCGAGAAAGGTAATCTTTCCTTCCCCGGTGGTCAGCCCCGCCATACGCGCCAGCAGCGTGCTTTTTCCGGCGCCGTTTGGCCCAACCAGGTGAAGGATTTCACCTGCGTTGACTGCGGCAGTCACAGGCTCAAGACGTCCCTTCCCGGCAACGTCCGTGAGCTGCATCAGCAGCGTCATTATTTCGCCAGCGCCAGCTTGATTGATTCCATCACGATAGGATCTTCAGGCGTCATGTCAGGCGAAAAACGCTGCACGACCTCACCGTCACGGCCAATCAGGAATTTTTCGAAGTTCCACAGAATATCGTCCGGATAGAGCGGCGCGCGGCCTTTACTTGCCATACGCTCATAGAAACCACTCTCTTCAGGCGCAACGGCGGTCGGCGCCGCGGCCACCAGTTTGGCATACAGCGGATGACGATTTTCACCGTTCACGTCAATTTTGCTGAACATCGGGAACGTCACGCCATAGGTTGTGCTGCAAAAGGTCTTAATCTCCTCTTCGCTACCCGGCTCCTGGCCCAGGAACTGGTTGCACGGGAAGCCGAGTACGGTAAAGCCGTCTTTTTCCCAGGCTTTATGAATGTTTTCCAGCTGTTCATACTGCGGCGTAAGGCCACATTTCGACGCCACGTTCACGATGAGCAGCACCTTGCCCTTGTAGCCTTCCAGCGTGGTTTTCTCGCCGTCAATGGTCGTCACTTCGGTATTCAGAATATCAGACTGCATAGCATTCCCTCAGGTTGACTTACAGGTTGTGTTTTAACGTCCAGCTTTTAATAGTAGCCAGATAAAAGCCTGAACCCATAATTCTTTTAGCATTCATGATTTTACATGAAAACCAATCAATTAGCTTCATCACTATCGGAGAATGTTAGAGAATTACGGAAAACATCTTGCCCCTTTTCATGCCCCCAACGTCTCTTTTGCCCCCAAACTTGCCCCCAAATCCTATCTTGTTTTGCGTAGCTCTTTCCAATTTTGCAACATGCCGCTTTACTCCCGCCACTGCCGTCACCATAATCCCCACCGATCCGATTGTAAGACTTAACCAGCGCGCGCTACTTTTTCTCCCTGCTCTATACTTTCAGTCTGACTGACTGGAGGTTTCAATGTGTGGACGTTTTGCACAAGCACAAACCCGTGAAGAATATCTGGCCTACCTTGCCGATGAAGGCGATCGCGACATTGCATATGACCCGGAACCTATTAGCCGGTACAACGTGGCGCCCGGCACCAAAGTGCTGCTGCTGAGCGAACGCGATGAGCAGTTACATCTCGATCCGGTGTTCTGGGGCTACGCGCCCGGGTGGTGGGATAAAGCACCCCTGATAAACGCGCGCGTCGAAACCGCGGCCACCAGCAGAATGTTTAAACCTCTGTGGCAGCATGGCCGGGCGATCTGTTTTGCGGATGGATGGTTCGAATGGAAGAAGGAAGGCGACAAGAAACAACCCTACTTCATTCACCGGGCCGACGGGCATCCAATATTCATGGCGGCGATCGGCAGCACGCCTTTTGAACGCGGCGATGAAGCTGAGGGCTTTCTGATCGTGACATCTGCTGCTGACAAAGGTCTGGTCGACATTCACGACCGCAGTCCTCTTGTTTTGTCACCAGAAGCCGCCCGGGCGTGGATGCGTCAGGATGTTGGCGGGAAGGAAGCCGAGGAGATAATTGCCGACGGAACAGTTCCCGCCGACAAGTTTATCTGGCACGCCGTTACGCGTGCCGTGGGGAATGTTAAAAACCAGGGGCAGGAACTAATCGAGGCAGCACAATAAAAAGTTAAAGAAACCAGGCGCGTTCTAAATGAGCGAGAAGTGAACATTTAGATAGGCATCGCCTTGCTATCCGCCCATATTAAAGCCGGATTTTTGAAAATCTCTGTAGACTTCCGGATTGTTGAAGGCCGGGAATTTAGCTTTATGGGCTGCTGATTCAATCGCTTCGCAATAGGCTTTATTACCATTGCTGGTTGATATTTTTAAAGCCGTGCCATCCTGAGCAAATTCAATATGCAACCTGCATTTTTTTCCCTTCCATTTCTGAGGCTCATCAAGTTTGTCATTTATTGCCGCCCTGATTGCCCGAGCTTGCTTACCCCATTCATCCTGATCATCCCAGCGTCCTGAACTGCAATTACCCGTAGCTGTGGTCTTATGGCAGTCAGAAGGATGCAACGGCGCACATCCCGCGACCAGGCTGAACGCAATGGTTGATATAACGATTTTCTGTACTGTATTAGACAATCCCATATCTTGCCCCTAAATCCCTTTAAACCTCAGCAATATTGGCACATTCTTCCTTCATTCTGCCATCTTTTCAACTACTAATTTTTTTGCAATAGCAATTCTTCGTCCCCTTCTGGAATAAAGCGGACCAAGACATCAAGAAAATTTATCGGACTCTAAGCAAATCTGAATATCTCGTGGTATATCGAGGCGACAGCATTTCTCGCTTCATTTGCCACTGCTGCTGTATTCCCTGCCCGGCAAAGTAGAGCGTTCCCTTTCCGTCCTTTGCATTCAGGTGATCCAGCACTTCCATTAACTTCTCGCTACCAGCTCGAGGCGCACTGTCGTCGAACAGATTGAGCTGGGCCACGCCCTGGCTGAAGAAGTCACCCAGCATGACGCCCGCTTTCTGGTACCGGTGACCGTCCTTCCATATTTTGTCCAGACACTTTACCGCGGCGTTGATGATGTCTCTGCTGTCCTGAGTTGGCGTGAGCAGCCTTAACGATGCGCTGTTTCCGTAATACGGCTCATTAAGGGCAAAAGGTGATGTCTTGACGAAAGCGGAGATAAAACGGCAGTACTGGTGCTCACCGCGTAGCTTTTCAGATCCACGGGCCGCATAACTGCAAATCGCCTGGCGCATCTGTTCATACTCAGTAACGCGTTCGCCGAATGACCGACTACAGACAATTTCCTGCTTTGCTGGTGCGAACTCTTCCAGATCGAGGCATGGCTCGCCGCGCAACTCTCGGACCGTTCGCTCGAGTACTACGTTAAAGTGTTTACGGATAATCCACGTGCTTTGTTCAGAGAGGTCCAGAGCCGTTTTGATGCCCATGGCGTTGAGTTTCTTGCTGATTCGCCTGCCAACCCCCCATACATCCTCTACCGGGACGATAGCCAGTAATCTGCGCTGGCGCTCGATATTGGACAAATCAACCACCCCTCCAGTCTGGCGCTGCCATTTCTTGGCAGCGTGATTCGCCAGCTTAGCGAGGGTTTTCGTCTGCGCGATGCCAACGCCAACGGTAAGGTGCGTGCGCTTCAGAACCGTAGCGCGAATCTCTTTGCCAAACTCCGTCAGGTCCCGGCAGTTGCGGACACCTGTCAGGTCGCAAAAAGCTTCGTCGATACTGTAAATTTCGACGCGGGGGCTCATTTCCTCGAGCGTAGTCATTACCCGGTTCGACATATCAGCATAGAGCTCATAGTTGCTGCTGAAGCAAACAACGCCAGCGCGCCGGAATAGGTCCTTTTGCTTGAAGAAAGGCTCTCCCATGGTAATTCCAGCAGCTTTGGCCTCGGCGCTGCGCGCTATGACGCAGCCGTCATTATTCGAAAGAACAACCACCGGCCGCCCTCTCAAATCGGGCCTGAACACTGTCTCGCATGATGCGTAGAATGAATTCACATCACAGAGCGCAAACATATCAGCTGGCCGATTTAACAATGAAAGTAACTACGCCGAAAACATCCAGCGTATCTTCGCTGCCTACCACAATCGGGCTGTAAGCACCGTTCATCGGATTGAGCTGAACAGTTGGACGCAGTTGAAGACGTTTAACAGTAAATTCCCCATCCACAGCCGCAATGACAATATCTCCGTGTTCAGCAGTCCGTGAGCTATCAACCACCAGCAGATCACCGTCGCTTATCCCGGCTTCGATCATCGAATCCCCTGCGGCTTTAACGAAATACGTTGAGCTGGGATGGGAAACAAGCAACTCATTAAGATCAATACGCTGCTCTACATAATCAGCTGCGGGGCTGGGAAAACCACATTGCACCAAATCGCTGTATAGTGGGATCGCGATAATTTCTCGCAGTTCAGTAGGCCTGATAAATTCCATTACGCATACCTCAAATACTGTTTTTATATACAGTAGTTTCGTTTCTGTCAGCGCGCAATACACCTTAGTCGTAGCGACTGTTTAAAGCTTCACCGCTTCGTTTCTAAGTTTCTATCAGGCTTCGAATTATTATTTTTGTAAATTTTCCGACTGAAATCCCAGATGCACAAATTTAAGCCGGTTTGGATGCAGGGAATTTTTTATAAAGCGTACAGACAGCAACATCATAGATAATTGCCACCTGCTTTCTGTCCACGCCGTTTGAAATCAACCTGCCAGCCTGCGCCCATTGCTCCGGTGTTAGCTTTGGTCGTCTGCCTCCTATGCGCCCCTTCTCACGCGCTGCCGCTAATCCTGCCCTGGTACGTTCCACGATTAACTCCCTCTCCATCTCGGCCAGGGCTGACATGATGTGGAATATGAAACGCCCCATTGGGCTGGAAGTGTCGATGCTATCCGTAAGACTTTTGAAGTGAATGCCGCGCTGCCGGAGTTCGTCCACCAGCAGAACTAAATTTCGCATGCTTCGCCCGAGGCGATCCAGCTTCCACACTACCAGCGTATCGCCCTCATTCAGAGTTCGCAGAAGCTTTTTAAGCGCTGGCCGGTTCGCTACCGTCCCGCTCATTTTTTCCTCAAAAACCTGTTCACATCCTGCGCGTTCGAGAGCTTGTCGCTGGAGATCCGTATTTTGGTCATTTGTTGACACCCTTACGTAGCCAATTTGCATGTTTTTCACCCAATATTTTCTGCAAAAAAAATCAGGTGACGTTATCGGCATGGCTGCCGCAGGGCAATCTATAAAACGTCGGTTTGGGAAGTAGCGCGACAAAGGACGTAGGTACCGCCGCAGGAAACGTCATGCAGGTAGGCGCATTCAACCTTGGCGCTATCCAGGGGGACGGTCCAACCCTTGATAATATGGACATGTTCACGCCTACCGGATTTACTTCACATCAAAATGATGGTCTGTCTCAGTTGGGACTGACATCGAATACTGGACTTACTTCCATCATTCTTAACCGGGGCAACAGGCCAACCCGGATACATCAGGCATACTCTCTACGACGTACCTGGTTTTCATATTACAGCGGGAGCGCATGGGCCTATCATGAAGCTTACACTACTGGTAATACGACAAAATCAAGTGATGGCACACTGAAGGCAGCGTCTCCTGTTGCCCGTATCGTAGTGAGCCAGGAAGCGTGCCAGCGCGCCGATATAGCGGAGGATGGTTTTGACTGGTGCGGCTGCGGTACTGCGAACACCGAAGCTGAAGGAATCAAAATTTCCCGGGTCGATGTTGGTGTTTATGTGCTGACAGGTTCGGCAGGCCTGGCGTCTGAGGGATGGCAGTTACTGCCGCCAATGGACCCTGGCGGCATGGGGGAACTGGGTGTAGTTGAGGCAGAGCAAACCGAAAACGGAGGACTGACTATCCGCCTCTTTAAGCGAAAATATCTGCTAGGCGATGACGGGGAGATCGTCAAAACGAAAGGGGAACCGATGGACGTGCCAGCGAACAGCTGGATCGATGTTCGCCTGGATATGCCCACTGATTCAGTTTTCAGGCGTGAACAGTACAGTCTGCAAAGTGACGGAGAAGATTAGGCAACTGTCGAGCCGCGGAGGTAAGCCAGTTCTTTTTCGATGAGGTTTAACCGTTCGGCCAGCTCCTTGATGGCCTCAACATACAGGGCGCTCATAGCACTGTAGTCCACGGTTTTAAGGTCGTTAATTTCCTCTCCATCTGGAGTTATTCCTGTCCCGCCAGAACTCACAGCAACGGGCAGAACCTGTTCCAGTTCCTGGGCGATGATACCTGCGCTGCGTATCGATTCCGATTCAGTCAGTTGAATGCCAAACGTATACCCCGCCAGGGAACAAATCTTCTCCAGAGCGTTACTGACGGGCTCTTTGTCGAATTTTACTCGCTCATCAGAGGTCTGGTTCATCGTGACGCAGGTAAACTTACCATCAGCCCCAAATGCAAAAGCGTATCCGTTGGACCCGCCGTTATCATTATTATCAGGGCGGAGCTGAATAATTCCTGTTTGCCCGGAATAAATAACCCCCCTGGATGCCCCACCTGCACCATAGAACCACACATGGGCATTTTGATTGTCAGCTGGGGCCAAAACAGCAATTTTAGTTTTGCATTCCATATCAGCCGTGGTCGCAATTTTTGCGGATGCGCTGATGCTGTTCTGACAGGTGATAGGGTTACGAAATTCAAAGCTATCGCCGATAAAAACGTATTTCCCTGCGTAAAATGTGAAGTCTCCTTTCCCCATGGCGCCATTAGAATTACCACCGCACAGAATACGCGCGTCATAGTCGTTAGTGCCAAGGAAATGGAAATCCACAAAGCTTGCAGTAGAGGGTTTTTTGGCACCAATTTCGAGGCTTCCAAAGTTGGCTGTGTTGTTCTCTCCCAAACCGACGTTTTATAGATTGCCCTGCGGCAGCCATGCCGATAACTTCACCTGATTTTTTTGCAGAAAATATTGGGTGAAAAATATGCAAATTGGCTACGTAAGGGTGTCAACAAATGACCAAAACACAGATCTTCAGCGACAAGCTCTCGAACGCGCAGGATGTGAACAGGTTTTTGAGGAAAAAATGAGCGGGACGGTAGCGAACCGGCCAGCGCTTAAAAAGCTTATGCGAACGCTGAATGAGGGCGATACGCTGGTGGTGTGGAAACTGGATCGCCTCGGGCGAAGCATGCGGAATCTGGTACTGCTGGTGGACGAACTCCGGCAGCGCGGCATCCACTTCAAAAGCCTTACGGACAGCATCGACACTTCCAGCCCAATGGGGCGTTTCATATTCCACATCATGTCAGCCCTTGCCGAGATGGAGAGGGAGTTAATCGTGGAACGCACCCGGGCAGGACTGGCGGCTGCCCGGGAGAAAGGGCGGATAGGTGGCAGACGGCCGAAGTTAACCCCTGAGCAATGGACGCAGGCTGGCAGGCTGATCGCAAACGGAGTGGACAGAAAGCAGGTGGCGATTATTTACGACGTTGCGGTGTGCACCTTGTATAAGAAATTTCCGGCGCGGTAGTGGCAGAGGAAAAAATTTTAAACATTTAATCCAATTTTCGTAATAAAGTATTGAAGGAATGTAATAAAGTTGTTGAAATGTTGGTAAGTGGTTAGGTTGAGCATTGGCGGTCTTCATGGCAAAAACAGATTCTATAACACCTGAAGAGTTCAGGGCTATTCACTTTGGGTTGTCTAAGATCTCATCAACATGGGCAGACTTATGGTTAACATTATTTTCTCTCCGTGCTGAAGGTAGCAGGGTTATTACTATTAGATATTCCGATATCGAAGATGACATGCTGCACTTGGCTGGAACTCCAAAATTTGAGCCACGAACAATTAGATTAAATTTAATGCTTTCTAAGTTGATTGCGTACAGAAAGGATTGCAATCCTTCTGATATTTATGTTTTCCAGAGTAGATCAAATCGAGTTAAAGGGCTGGCTAGACCTGTGACTGTAATAGCAATGAATAATGCCTTAAAACAAGCATCCAAATATGTAACAAGGAAAAACATCACCATGAAAAGTGCTTTAAGGGTAATCGGAAGGAACTAGTTGGACGGGGGTTCATACACTACATACCCACCTGTGTATGGAAGGTTAGGGCGATGGTCTATGAGCACGTCCTTTATCAAGTCATTATTCTCCCTGATGATTGTCGATTGACTACTCGATCGGATTTAAGAAATGTACTTGCATGAATCTTAGGAGGGATTTCAAGTAAGTAAAATGAGATCCTGATCAGAATAAATCAAACCGGGCATTGAGCAGAGTGAATAATAAAGCAGCGCATGCAAGGTTTAAGACTATAACAAAATGGGCAGAAACATTCATTGAACAAATCTCCGGTTCATGTATTAGACAGAGAATAACTGTAATGTAAAACCATCTTTCAAACACCTACTAAAAAAGACAGATAAACCAAGGTGGCGTCCGATGAGGTAGCTAAGCATTTTTGCCTTGTATAGGTCTTATCATCGGAGCATGGGGTTATGTTGGCTTGTTGAGTGCTGAGAAATGAAGAGATTAGAGGTTTAGAAGAGGGAGCCGGCTTGTCAAACGAGATAGTTTACTTACGACGCTCAACATATTGAATTATGTGGCTTTATCGTGGTGGGTTGAGGGGGGGAACGAACTTATCACAATGCATCACAAGCATACAGTCCTCTTTCGCTTGGTGTCTGAAAGTAGATGGGGACGATTTTTCACTTTTTCTTCTAAAGGTTCAGAGTACTTTGCCGATAGTGAACATAGCGGCGCAGGAGCCTAATGGTGGAAGCCGTATACTTAAATTAAGTTCAGTCAAACAGGAATTACTATCATGGCACAAGTCATTAATACCAACAGCCTCTCGCTGATCACTCAGAACAACATCAATAAAAACCAGTCGGCAATGTCTACAGCCATCGAACGTCTGTCTTCAGGCCTGCGTATCAACAGCGCTAAAGACGACGCAGCGGGCCAGGCGATTGCTAACCGCTTCACCTCTAACATCAAAGGCTTGACTCAGGCTGCACGTAACGCAAACGACGGTATCTCTCTGGCGCAGACAACCGAAGGCGCACTGTCCGAAATCAACAACAACTTACAGCGTGTTCGTGAACTGACTGTTCAGGCGCAGAACGGTACCAACTCCGATTCAGATTTGACTTCCATCCAGGATGAAATCAAATCCCGCTTAAGTGAAATTGACCGAGTATCTGGTCAGACTCAGTTTAACGGCGTGAACGTACTGGCCAAAAACGGGACAATGTCTATCCAGGTTGGTGCTAATGATGGGCAGACTATTGATATTGATTTACAAAAGATCGATTCTTCAACATTAGGTTTATCAGGATTTAATGTTCAGAATTCCTCAACATTAACAACTACTGCTGTCAAAAGTAGTTTCGCCGATTCTGGTACCGCTATTGGCGCAATCAACGTTGCTACTTTAGGTGCAGGTGCAACTGCATCTGCCGTATCCTTCGATGACATAACTGGTAAGTACTATACAACAATCTCGGGTTCGGCGAATTCATCGGAGGATGGTGTCTATGAAGTAACAGCGGCAGCAGGTAGTTCAACATTAGGGACCTCTGTAGGTAGTATTCCTGTAGGTTCCCGTACTGTAACTGAAATTCAAACTGGTACGGCAATTAATACTACAGCTGCAGCCGCGACTCTCGTTGGTGCTAACGTTACAGGTGCGACGAGTGCGAATACTTCTTTAGTTAAAGTTTCAGCTACCGATTCTCAAGGTAATGTCACTGACGCTGGATATGCAATTTCTTACAATGGTAAATTGTATAAGACTGACTACAACGGTGCTGATAATACCACCATTGATGTTAACACTGTTAAATACACCGATTCCACTGGTGCAACTGCTACTGGTGCTGTTGAATTAGGTGGAGTTGATAAACAAACTGCCGTTGTTAATGTGGGCGGTAAAAATTATGCAGCAGATCAAGTCAGCGGTCACGATTTCAAAAATGGTGCAGCATTAACCGCAGTGGCTTCCACAGCAACCACGAATCCGTTGGAAAAACTCGATCAGGCTATTTCTCAGATTGACAAATTCCGTTCTTCTCTGGGTGCTGTACAGAACCGTTTGAATTCTGCGGTAACCAACCTGAACAATACCACTACTAACCTGTCTGAAGCGCAGTCCCGTATTCAGGACGCTGATTATGCGACCGAAGTGTCCAACATGTCTAAAGCTCAGATTGTTCAGCAGGCAGGTAACTCTGTTCTGGCTAAAGCTAACCAAGTTCCTCAGCAGGTTCTGTCTCTGCTGCAAGGCTAATCCAATACCTATATACGAAACCCTGCCAGTGCAGGGTTTTTTTTATTGAATAAATAAAGATGTATTTTGTGGCTAAATCCACTGATAGTAATTATCACTTTTAGCTTAGGATGCTTTCAGTGATTTTGTTGTTCTTATAGGATTTATTATGATCAAAAAAAAGGCATTTAAATTTCTGCTTGAACCAAGTAAAAGTCAGATTTCTGACGTTTTGGTTTTTGCTGGTGCCTGCCGTTTTGTCTATAATAAAGGCCTTGCTCTCCTAAGCGAAAACTATAATAACGGCAAGCCGTTCCTGAACTATAATAAACTTGCACCTTTATTAGTCGAGTGGAAAAATGATAATAAGTTGGAGTGGCTTAAATTTTGTCCATCTCAATGCTTACAGCAATCATTACGTGATCTCGATAGGGCTTTTCAGAATTTCTTTTCAGGAAGATCACAGTATCCTCGATTCAAAAAGAAAGGCCGCAGTGATTCCTTTAGAGTCCCATGCCAAAGAGTTAGATTAGACCAAGAAAAAGGTTTGGTATCATTGCCTAAATTAGGATGGGTTAAGTACCGTAAAAGTCGTGCAATCACTGGAGATTTGAAAAATGTTACAGTGTCAAGAAAGTTTGATAAGTGGTACATAAGTTTTAATACTGAGGAGGTTGTTTCTAATCCGGTTCATCCATCAGTTGATAAGACAAGAATTTTACTCAATGATGGATATGTTACCCTGTGCACGGGGGGCGATCTTTCAGTCAAAAAATTTACTAGTCTAGTTGATGAAAAAAAAATAAAACGTCTTAATAAAGAGTTAAGTAGGAAAGTTAAAAACAGTAACAATTGGCTGAAAAATAAAAAGAAAATTGACAAAATAAGATTAAAGTCAGGTAGTTTCAGACTGGATGCCATACATAAGATAACTACGACAATATGCAAAAAACACGCAGTTGTGGAAGTGGTTAACGTAAAGAATTTTGTATCGGATAAAAATAACATTGCAACAAGTATGAGATACGAACTTGTTAGGCAATTATTGTATAAACAGGAATGGTTAGGTGGGAAAATAATTCATCTGGATGCTTAGTATTTATTAAATATCCTTTGAGAGATTTTTCACTCGTTTTTTAATATAAATCAAAGTGATTATTGGCGGCAGGGCATGTCGTTTCAGTTTGTGGAGGAAGGTTTTTTTAACTTCTGTTGAAGCAAAAATCTCGGATGTCATTGAGAATGTCAACGTCTGGTCCAATACTAATTGGTGATTTTTGTATATAATTCATAAAGTAAAAATTCGTCGGTTGTTGATGTAAGAGCAACCGACGAAGATTCTAAGGAATTTCAATCATCCTGTAAACCAGTCATCTGCGCTTTCCAACGCTTCTTGTGACACTTCCTGTACATATGTCTTATTCCCTTTTTTCTAAGCCACACAATGGACAAGCCATCATTGCTTGCCGTCTTGACGATCATCTCTATGTATTCATAATGCGTACTCAGACGCTTTGTCAGCTCCTGAGTCAGCGCGTTACTGGAGTCTTTCGGCAAAGCCCTCGCTTTATTTTTGGCAATACAGATCTCGACACGCATGATAGTCACTGCCAATCACTGGTTAAATACACAGTCCCTAAAGCCCAGAACTAAAGACTGTCAAGTCAATTGGCGGATTATCAGTTCAGCTTTGAAAGTTTTTTGATGTTAAGAATGGTCTACAAGCCTTATGGTGTCTGCTCTCTGGTGAAATTAGTCGTGGGGCATGGGTGGGGCAAAAAATCCTTGTTAAGTTCGTTAAACTTCGCAAATCTCGCTTTGCATCGTTCTCGCTCAGCCCTTGTTTAATGCGCTCCTGGACGATTTTTATCGATTTTAAAAATTATGCGTTCATATTATAAAAATGTAGCTAAAAAGGGCGTTGTGCCTGAAAAGATGAACATTCTGCATAGCGCGTTTTACACAACAGGAATATATTGAATCGTTACTCGACAAACGATGCATAAGGTTTTCTATGACACAACAGCCACAAGCTAAATACCGCCACGACTATCGTGCGCCGGAATACCTGATAAGCGATATCGATCTGACTTTCGACCTGGATGCCACAAAAACCGTGGTGACGGCGGTAAGCCAGGTGACGCGCCAGAGCGCGACAGCCGTGCCGCTGCGTCTGGATGGTGAAGACCTGACGCTGGTTTCCCTGCATATTAATGATGAAGCCTGGTCAGACTATAAAGAAGAAGGCAACCAGCTGGTCATCGACAACCTGCCGGAACGCTTTACCCTGCGCATCGTGAATGAAATTAGCCCTGCCGCCAATACCGCGCTGGAAGGACTTTACCAGTCAGGCGTAGCCCTGTGTACCCAGTGTGAAGCCGAAGGTTTCCGCCACATTACCTGGTATCTGGATCGCCCGGACGTCCTGGCGCGCTTTACCACCAAAATTATTGCCGACAAAACGCTGTACCCGTACCTGCTTTCCAACGGCAACCGGATTGGTGAAGGGGAACTGGAGAATGGCCGTCACTGGGTACAGTGGCAGGATCCGTTCCCTAAACCATGCTATCTGTTTGCGCTGGTGGCGGGCGATTTCGATGTTCTGCGCGACACCTTTAAAACGCGCTCTGGCCGTGAAGTCGCGCTGGAGCTGTTCGTGGACCGTGGCAACCTTGACCGCGCACCGTGGGCAATGACCTCCCTCATCAACTCCATGAAGTGGGATGAAACGCGCTTTGGCCTCGAATATGACCTCGACATCTATATGATCGTTGCGGTCGATTTCTTCAACATGGGCGCGATGGAGAATAAAGGTCTTAACATCTTTAACTCTAAATACGTGCTGGCGCGTACCGATACCGCCACGGATAAAGATTACCTCGATATCGAACGCGTTATCGGCCACGAATATTTCCATAACTGGACCGGGAACCGCGTCACCTGTCGCGACTGGTTCCAGCTGAGCCTGAAAGAGGGCTTAACCGTCTTCCGCGATCAGGAGTTCAGCTCCGATCTGGGATCGCGGGCGGTAAACCGCATCAACAACGTGCGCACCATGCGTGGTCTGCAATTTGCAGAAGATGCCAGCCCAATGGCGCACCCGATCCGCCCGGATAAAGTCATTGAGATGAATAACTTCTACACCCTGACGGTGTATGAAAAAGGCGCTGAAATTATCCGTATGATCCACACCCTGCTGGGTGAAGAGAATTTCCAGAAAGGGATGCAGCTTTACTTTGAGCGTCACGACGGCAGTGCGGCCACCTGCGACGATTTTGTTCAGGCGATGGAAGACGCCTCTAACGTCGATCTGTCTCATTTCCGCCGCTGGTACAGCCAGGCCGGTACGCCGATTGTGACGGTCAAAGACGACTACAACCCGGAAACCGAGCAGTACACGCTGACCATCAGCCAGCGCACGCCGCCAACGGCCGAGCAGGAAGAGAAACATCCGCTGCACATTCCATTCAGCGTTGAGCTGTACGACAACGAAGGCAACGTGATCCCGTTACAGAAGGGCGGCCACCCGGTGCATAACGTGCTGAACGTGACCCAGGCAGAGCAGACCTTTATCTTCGATAACGTCTATTTCCAGCCCGTTCCTGCCCTGCTGTGCGAATTCTCCGCGCCGGTGAAACTCGAATATAAGTGGAGCGATCAGCAGCTGACGTTCCTGATGCGTCACGCGCGCAACGATTTCTCGCGCTGGGATGCGGCACAAAGCCTGCTGGCGACCTACATCAAGCTGAACGTCAACCGTTACCAGCAGGGCCAGCCGCTGACGCTGCCGGTTCATGTGGCAGACGCGTTCCGCGCCATCCTGCTGGATGAGAACATTGACCCGGCGCTGGCGGCTGAAATTTTAACGCTGCCTTCTGCGACTGAAATCGCCGAGCTGTTTGACATCATCGACCCGATTGCCATCGTCGCCGTGCGTGAAGCGCTGACCCGCACGCTGGCGACCGAACTGGCAGATGAGTTCCTCGCCATTTACAACGCCAACAAGCTGGACGCGTATCGGGTGGAACATGCGGATATCGGTAAACGTTCCCTGCGCAATACCTGCCTGCGCTATCTGGCGTTTGGTGAGGCAGAGCTGGCGAACACGCTGGTCAGCAAGCAGTACCACGAAGCCGATAACATGACGGATGCCCTGGCCGCGCTGGCCGCAAGCGTTGCCGCCGAGCTACCGTGCCGCGATGCGCTGATGCAGGAGTACGACGACAAGTGGCATCAGGATGGTCTGGTGATGGACAAGTGGTTCATCCTTCAGGCCACCAGCCCGGCAGCCGATGTACTCAGCAAAGTACGCAGCCTGCTGAAGCACCGTTCGTTCACCATGAGCAACCCGAACCGCGTCCGCTCTCTGATTGGTGCCTTCGCCAGCAGCAACCCGGCCGCGTTCCATGCCGAAGACGGCAGCGGTTATCAGTTCATGGTTGAAATGCTGACCGAGCTGAACAGCCGTAACCCGCAGGTGGCGTCTCGTCTGATTGAGCCGCTGATCCGCCTGAAACGCTACGATGCGCAGCGTCAGGCGAAAATGCGTGCCGCACTTGAGCAACTGAAAGGGCTGGAAAATTTGTCTGGCGATCTGTACGAGAAGATTACAAAGGCGCTGGCCTGATGTAAAAAAGCCCGGTGGCGCTTCGCTTACCGGGCCTACGATTTGCCCTTGCGCCGTGCTCCCTGTTGAAGAGGGCCGGGGTGAGGGCATCAGGCATTAGCCTTTATCCGCTGAATCTCCGCTTCTCCACGTTTCATCACTCTATCCAGCACTTCCGCCTCCAGCTCCGCCAGTCTGGCCGATCCCACCCGGCGAGGACGTGGAATATCCACCGTCAGATCCAGACCAATTTTACCCTCTTCTATTAACAGCACCCTGTCTGCCATTGCCACAGCTTCGCTTACGTCATGCGTCACCAGCAGCACCGTAAAGCCGTGCGTCTGCCAGAGGGTTTCAATCAGATCCTGCATCTCGATCC
>OKHP01000033.1_pt1 | contig 96971 bp, 105 predicted proteins | sample 1613411 | NCBI WGS metagenome assembly OKHP01 (sample SAMN04436855, study PRJEB24849) | human gut metagenome | biome: human gut; feature: NICU; material: stool | host: Homo sapiens | place: USA: Saint Louis, MO | collected 2011-10-13 | reverse complement strand
TCGCAGCAACTTTTATATCATAACAAACTTTCGTTTGAATGTCAAGAACTTTTTTTGAAAAAGTTTTTTAAGTTGTTTTGCTTGGTTGTTGTTGTCTATTGTGACAACTTCTATATCTTATCATCTCGTTTGTTATTTGTCAACAACTTTTTTGTTGTTTTTTCAAACTTTTTTCGAGAGATTTGAAATCAAGAATTGTTATTTAATTATTGATTTCTGAATCGCTCAGCTGTGTGACTCGCCTTGCGACATGTAATAATATATCAAGATTTTGATGTTTGGTCAACACTTTTTTTCAAAAAAATTAAAAGAAGTTTTCAATCTGTTTTCATTCTTTTCAATTATTTCGTTTTTAAACTTTTTAAATCCTAATTGTCTATCAAAACAGTTTAATTCCTTACTAAAAATCGAACAATTTGAATCATATATTTGAAATAGTTCGATTAACTTTTTTACGTCCAACATAAAAAAAGAAAGAATCTGTTCGATTATCGACAGATTCTTTCTTTTTTGTTTAAAACATTGGGACACCTTCAATATGATATTTTGACCAAATCGTTTTTAATTCTGCAGGTGCTACCCATGTATAGTCTTTATCCATTTCATTTTTAAGTGCTTGTTCATCCATCTCGAAGACAAACAGCGGAACATTTTCTTTATTGATATGCGCGTTAGTTAATTCTACTAAGCTAATTGAAGTAACGTCCAATTGAACCTCTTCTTTGAACCATTGTAGCATACTAGCTAAACCCGTCATCTCATCAGAAACTTTTGCCATCGCAAACTCAATCGCTTCACCTATTGGATGCATCAAAAATTTTTTACTACCATCGTTTAAGTTCAGTATGATTGTTCCAGCGACTTTTTTGTTAGACACGACATCCACCTCAATTAATTTTTAGATTCACTAACAAAAGAAATTGTAACACACTTTCTGAAAAAATACAGAATTATTTTTCAAGCAACTTATCCATTGCTTCATCAATCCATTCTGGAAGTTCTTTGTCTAAGGTTGCAAAGCCAATTTTTTTATTCTTATCCGTAAAATATTTTTTGCGTCGATGGTTCACTGAATGAACTTTGTCTTCAAGGGTTCGTAAAGATAAGCTAATCTTTTGAGAATATTCATCAACATCAATAACTTGAACGGTTACTTTTTGTCCAACGGTTAAGAGTCCATGGATATTTTTGGTAAAGCCAGCTTGTACTTCCGAAACATGAATCAGTCCTTGTGTTTCTTCGTCTAAAGAAACAAATGCGCCATATGGTTGAAGTCCGGTAATTGTGCCAGAAAGTACCATACCAATTTTGTACTTCATCAAATTTCCTCTTTTCATACGATAAATTTCTTTTTCCGTTTCTACTCATTTAAAATAATAGCATTTTTTCAACGTTTGTGCATTATTTCTTCCCTAGTTGTTAAAACTATTGTTTCATCTTTTAAGCAAAATCTACTATACTATAGGAAGTAAGACTTTATATAGAAGAAAAGGAGTTATCTTATGTTTAATTTTAATGAAACCATTGATCGTCGCCACACGAATTGTGTTAAATGGGACACCGTTGAAACGAGTTACCACGAAAAAGATTTACTACCTTTATGGGTTGCTGATATGGATTTCAAAGTACATCAGCCTATTCTTGATGCCTTGTCACAAGTTATTGAACAGGGCATTCTAGGATATGCGATTGCACCTAATGAACTGTATCAAGCAATTCAAGATTGGCAACGGCAACACCATCAATTGATTGTTGAAAAAGAAGAAATTTTGTTTAATAGTGGCGTGATACCCAGTTTGGCCACAGCCGTTCAAGCGTATACAGCACCTGCTGATTCTGTCATGATTTGTGATCCAGTCTACCCCCCTTTTGCAGATGTGGTAAAACAAAATGAGCGTAGACTCGTGCGCCATTCTTTACTAGAAGTTAACGGACATTATGAAGTTGATTTGGTTAAAATGGAACAACAGATAATCGAAGAAAAGGTGAAACTGTTACTTTTTTGTAATCCCCATAATCCTGGTGGACGTGTTTGGACAAAAGAAGAATTGCTGGCAATTGGCCGTTTATGCCAAAAACACCAAGTAACTGTGGTTAGCGATGAAATTCATCAGGATTTGATTTTCAAACCGCATACCTTCACTTCCTTCACTGTCGCTGATGATGCATTTAAGGAATTCACTGTTACCTTAACCGCAGCAACGAAAACCTTTAATTTAGCGGGGATTAAAAATTCAATGCTGTTCATTCCTAATGAAAAACTACGGCAATCTTTCGTATCTTTACAAGACAAAAATCATCAAGGCGGCATCAATACTTTTGGCTACGTTGGAACGGCAGCTGCCTATCAAACAGGGGAGGAATGGCTAACGGCATTACTTGATTATTTAAAAGAAAATATTGATTTTGCCCTTTCTTTTTTCCGTGAAGAGCTGCCTAGCGTTCGTGTAATGGAGCCTGAAGGGACCTATCTTTTATGGTTAGACTTTAGTTCTTATTCACTAACGGATCGAGAACTTCGCGATACCTTAATTCATAAGGGGAAAGTGGTTCTAAATCCAGGAATTAGTTTTGGTCCCCAAGGTTCTCAACACATGCGTTTAAACTTAGCTTGTTCAAAAGAAACTCTCGAAGAAGGCCTTTTACGTATCAAAAAAGCCTTTAATTAAAAACAGCTGTCCTAGTTTTTAGGACAGCTGTTTTTAATTCTTTCTTTTGCGTTTAGCTAAATAAACTCTGACGAACCAGATACCTGAAAATAGAAGTAAAATTTCTCCAATTATGATTGTATAAAATCCTGGTTCATGAACGATTCCTTGCTGATCTACATACGTAAAAAACGTTCCTATAAATGGGAGTATTACTGCAAACAAAGCCAAGGCCATTGGATATCTGTATTTTTCTAACAAATTTGCTTCCTCTCCTTCTATTCTTTAACTCAGTATCCTATAAAGACTTCATTAAAAGAAGAGATTTGGATGCTTTTAAAAAAAAGTTAGTCGTTTTAAGAAAAAAATAAAGAGTACCAACGAATTTGTCCCTCGTTGGTACTCTCTTTTTCAATTGGTTAAACTTATTCACCAATGATTTCAACTGTGTCCATCACGACGTCAAATGTTGGACGGTCTTGGGCATCCCGTTGGACTCCACCAATTTCATCCACTACATCCATACCATCAACAACATGACCAAAAACAGTATGACGGAAGTCTAACCAAGGTGTTCCGCCTTGTTTGTAAGCTTCAATAATTTCTTCTGGAAAACCAGCATCTTCTAACTGACTCATCATTTGAGCTGGAACATTTTGATTAGTAACAACAAAGAATTGGCTACCATTTGTGTTAGGACCAGCATTTGCCATTGACAATGCGCCACGCAAATTGAAAACATCCCGAGAAAATTCATCCTCAAATGCTTCTCCATAAATACTTTCGCCGCCCATTCCTGTTCCGGTTGGGTCACCGCCTTGAATCATAAAATCAGGAATCACACGATGGAAAATAACGCCATCATAGTAGCCCTTTTTCGCTAATTCAACAAAATTTTTAACCGTTTTAGGCGCTTGTTCTGGGAATAATTGAACAGTGATGTCGCCTCGGTTTGTTTTAATGACCGCTTTTGGGCCTTTAGCATTTTCTAAATCTAATTGTGGAAATTGTGACATGAGAATGTCCTCCTAGATAATTATTTTATAGTTCCATCATATCGAAAAATGCTGAAAATTGCTATGATCTTTTTCCAATGATTAAAGAATGCTTTGATTCGTTAGCCAAACTTGCTTTTTTCGAAAAGCCGTGCTATTTTGTGAAGTGTTCGCAAAACGATCAATAGTTGTCTCAACCCTAAATGAATTAGGAGGAATTTTCAAATGTCTGATGAAAAAGATATTTATGATTTAACGATTATCGGCGGCGGTCCTGTTGGATTATTTGCCGCTTTTTATGCGGGAATTCGTAAAGCGAAAACGAAAATCATTGATAGCCTGCCGCAATTAGGTGGTCAGCTAACAATGCTGTATCCCGAAAAATATATTTATGATATTCCTGGATTCCCTGCTATTAAAGCCGGTGAGTTAATTGCCAATTTGGAAAAACAGATGCAGCCATTTCAGCACGATGTTTGCTTGGAAGAAGAGGTCACACACCTTGCACAGGAAGCAGATGGACTTTTGCGCTTAGACACAACTAAAGGCACACATTATTCTAAAACGGTTATCTTTGCGATTGGTAACGGCGCTTTCCAACCTCGACGTTTAGCTATCGAAAATGTTGAAGCCTTTGAAGGTGAGTCAATCCATTATTATGTGACTGACATGAAAAAATTCGCTGGCAAAAAAGTTGCGATTGCTGGTGGCGGCGATTCCGCAATTGACTGGGCTTTAATGCTAGAAAACGTCGCAGAAGAAGTATCTATTATCCATCGTCGCCCACAATTTCGCGGCCACGAACATAGCGTGGAACAACTGGAAAAATCTAGTGTTTCTATCAGAACTCCCTATATCATTAGTGATATTTTAAAGGAAAACGAAACGTTCACAGGCATCCAATTAACGGAGACAAAAGGTGACCAAACATTGGATCTCCCTCTGGATGATTTAATTATCAATTATGGCTTCACTTCTTCTTTAACACACCTCAAAGAATGGGGATTAGACGTTTCTAGAAATGCTATTAATGTTCATTCCGATATGTCAACTAACATTCCTGGTGTATACGCTGTAGGGGATATCTGTTCCTATGAGGGAAAAGTGAAATTAATCGCTACAGGCTTTGGTGAGGCACCTACTGCCGTAAATAATGCTTTACATTACTTACGGCCCGATGCTCGACGTCAACCAGTTCATAGTACAAGTTTATTTGAAAACGGCGTACCTAAATAAGGTTAGCACTGGACTTTAGCAGTTTTTAAGCCAAGGACAAAAATCTAAATCGGATTTTTGTCCTTGGCTTTCTGCTTTACTGAAAAGCCTTTCTTTTTCTCTTTTAAATTTATTTTTGATACAATAAAAAGTGCTAGGAGGAAGAAAGATGAACCAACCAATTATTTATTTAAATGAAGTATTCAACGAAGAACAACTGGAACAAGTGAAAGCTGTGGCACCCAATTATCTAGTTAAAACATCTACCGATCATTTATCATCTGCTGAAGAAGAGGCCATCGAAATTATGTTAGGCTGGCATAAAGAAATTGGTCCGCGTTTATTAGCCTCTGATACTAGTCACCTAAAATGGATTCAGCTCATTTCTGCTGGTGCTGATTATATGGATTTTGATAAATTAAGAGAAAAAGGCATTCTGTTGTCTAATGGTAGCGGAATCCATAGTGTTTCTATCTCAGAACATGTTTTAGGCGTTTTATTAGCACATACCCGCGGACTGCAAGAAAGTATCCAACAACAAATGCAACACACATGGAATCAAACAGCCCCTTCCTATCAACAACTTTCTGGGCAAAAAATGTTAATCGTAGGCACCGGGCAAATCGGACAACAATTAGCTAAATTTGCTAAAGGTTTAAATCTTCAAGTTTATGGCGTGAATACCTCTGGACATGTGACGGAAGGCTTCATTGAATGCTATTCACAGAAGAATATGAGTAAAATTATCCATGAAATGTCCATTGTTGTGAACATTCTTCCTTTGACTGAAACAACAAAACATTTATACAATCAGGCACTTTTTGAAAAAATGGCTCCTGAAACAATTTTCGTAAATGTTGGTCGAGGCGCCTCAGTAGCAACGAACGATTTGATAACTGCCTTAAACAATAAAACCATTGCTTTTGCTGCCTTAGATGTCTTTGAAGAAGAACCTCTTCCCGAAGATAGCCCTTTATGGGAGATGCAGAATGTTTTATTAACACCTCATATTTCTGGCATGACACCGAAGTTCAAATCAAAATTACTGGCGATTTTTATTCCAAACTTAAATCAATTTGTGACGGATCAGACCCTCGTCAAAAACCAAGTTTCCTTAAAAAAAGGCTATTAACTCAAAAAAGGCCTTCAACCATCTTTCAAGTAATTGCATGGTTGAAGGCTTTTTTTTTGCTATTTTTTACCAGATAACCTTGAAGTTATCATTTGTCGACGCTTGAATGATTGGATGTTTTTTTAAATATTCTGCAATCAGTTCCGTCATATCAATTTGAATTTCTCGAATAATTTTTTCAGGTTGGAACATTTGATAGTTTCCGCCACCGACTGCTCGGTATTGATTTGTCACGATTTCCAAAACATCTTCTGCTTGCACTGCTTTGCCATGATAATTAAGTTTCGTCACTCTTTCACCAAACGGTTGTCTTAAATCAAGCGTATACTCAATGCCTTCATACATATCATAATTATAGTATTGTGGTTTTGGATCGACATATTTCGGGTTGAAAATTGGTTGGCCTTTTTCTAACACAAAATAAGTAGCGCTTTGTTCTAACGCTTCACGGAGGTCTTGTCCAGTGACACGCAATACAGCCAAGGTATTTGGATAAATATAGTTGGTAATGATATCGCGCATCGTAATTTGGTTATTAAACCCTTTGCCTTCATTGTTAAAAAGTGCAGTCCCTGAAATATCCGTTCCGCTTGAAGCCATTTGGACGTTATTAATAAATTCTATATATGGATGTTCTTTGAGGCGTACGGCATTCGGATTTTGAATCGTCATATCCCCTTCCACATTTCCCACTGGTTGGTCAAGCCACTCTTCTACCTCTTCATGTAACGCTGTTGTCAAAGCTAAAATTTCTGCATCTGGTTGTTCGTTTCCAACAGGATGAATAGCTGCGTCACTTCCAATAACGCGATAGCCTTTAGCCATAGGTTCAATTTCTAAAGTAATTTCTCCAACGAAAGCTCCTCGAAAACCTGGTTGAATCACAGGTATTCCATTCAGTTTTGTAGCAATTTCTCGATGTTGGTGACCAGTGACTAAGGCATCAATCCCAGGAACTTTTTCCAATAAATCGTAGCCTTCATTTTCTCCTGTTAGTAATTCCGTGGGTTCCCCTGTTTCTAAATCTTTTTCAAAACCGCCATGGTAAGCGACAACAACTAGGTCCGCTTCTTCCCGCAGTTTTGGCACGTATTCTGCCGCTGTTTCAACGACACTTTTAAACGTTAAATCTTTGACTGTTGCCGGCTGTTCCCAATGAGGAATATATTGAGTCGTCACGCCAAGGATGGCTACTTTAACCCCTTGTTTTTCTATGATGACATACGGCTGACCGAAATAAGGTTGTCCATCTTTACCAAGAATATTGGCAGCTAAAACTGGCTGTTGATAACTGGCAATCGTTTCCTTTAAATAATCTAATCCGTAATTAAATTCGTGGTTACCTAAAATGCTAACATCATAATCCATTTGATTAATGATCTTAGTGATGGCTTCCACTGAATGTGTTTCTGCTTTTCTTACGTAATAACTAAGCGGCGAACCTTGAATAAAATCCCCATTTTCAATTTGAAAAACTGGTCCTTTGGCAGACGCACGTAACTTTTTCAGCATGGTTGCTGCTTTTGCGGTTCCAAAAGGCAAATCCATCTTTTTTTCACTATAACTTGTTGGCATAATGTACCCATGCATATCACTTGTTGCTAAAATTTTTATTTGCATTTTGTTTCTCTCCTTCTTCCGCCCAAAAGAACAGGAAGGTTAGAACACGAGCCATAACGACTCAGATCCCAACCTCCCACGTCTGTTTATTTATTGATTATTGGTTCCATGCTTGTTCAAATTGTGATGTTGCATCTTTCAATAATTTTTTCGTGTCTTTATTTGATGAAGCAAAAATACTTTCCATAATTGTCCGCATTTCATTATAGGCTGAATCAGCATTCTCTTCTACTGGGATAGCGAATAAATCTTTTACTGCGTTTTCAAGTTGTGCAGGTACTTTGGTTGTCTTAGAGTTTTTGTACTCATCACTGTGTAAAACAGATTCTAAAATTGGCATATAACCTGTTTGTTGTGCCCAGTACAATTGTGAATCAGGAGTAGCTAAGAATTTCATGAATTCAAATGCCGCTGTCCGTTGTTCTGGCGTAGCACTATCGAACATATAAATATCTGTTCCTTGTTGTAAGTTGATTTTTTCAGGACGTGGTGCAACACCGTATTCATAGCCACCAGCTTCAGCATCTTTTTGAACAAAACCAGCACCAGCAATACTACCGACAAACATTGCTACCTTTTTGTTTGCAAATGGGCCAGATAAATATTTATCTGAACCAGCTGTGCGGAAGTAACCTGCTTCGATACCATCACGGTAATAGTCCACGACTTCTTGTGAATCTTTGCTTGTTAAATCTAAGTCTTTATTAAAATCAACGCCTTTGTTTTTCATTCCAATTGCGTAATAGTTATTTAACGAGTCAAAACCAGCACCAACGACTTCTTTGTTGGATTTTTCGTAAATTGTTTTAGAAGCTTCTTTTAATTCCTCTAATGTTTTCGGTACTTCAACACCATATTCTTTCAACAAATCAGCATTATAGAATAACATTTCTGTCGATTTATTAAATGGAATGCCGTATTGTTTGCCGTCGATTTTGGCGCCGTCTAACAATACTTCACGAATTGGCTCTGCATCTTTCCAGCCGATTGTGTCATCATCCATATATGGTTTTAAGTCCACTAACATTTCATCTTGTGCAGCATTCCATAACCAGCCTGGGTACGCTTGCGTAATTGTTGGTAAATCTTTTGGTGAAGTTAAAGTCGAATTGATTTTGGCTTGCAAATCAGGGTAAGCAGATTGATTTTGTAATTCCACTTTAATTTTTGGGTTTTCTTTCATGAAGTCTTTCGTTAATTTTGTTAACGCTTCTTCTTGAACCCCATTCATTGCATGCCAGAAAGTGATTGTCGTATCTTCCTTCACTTCTTTCACAATATCGTTTGATTCTTTGGCCCCATTACCGTTACCACAAGCCCCCAATGCGAAAATAGCTGCGGTTGCTAACACTGTTGTTGCTAGAGTTTTGAACTTCATTTTTTTCTCTCCCTTAAAAAAATTTATAAAACAATTTGCTCGCCACGTTCTGGCAATATTCTTTCACCATACGGGTTTTCCAGTTTTTCTGGTTTTAACGTATGGATTGGAACCAATACTTGAGGTTCAATCAATGCAATAATTTTATCCAGATCTTCTGGAATTGCATGTCCTGAACAAGCTAAACGGACAAAAGTAATGTCTTTTTTAGCCAACAAATCTAAAAACACGCGATACTGTGGATCAAAGTCCCCTAACGGTTGCGCATCACTGTGAATGTATAAACTACCTTCTTGGAGGTTGTCAAACTGGTTCACAACTTGCCACAAATAGTCTGTTTTGTCCTTTAGTAACGTGTCATACGGGATTTCTAACGCTGGATTCAATTCTGGTATTTTACCAGATTCAGCATAATAATAACGAACTTCTATTCCAAATACTTCAAGTAACAACGCAGCCATATTTGCTTCTAAAACGACTGTACGTGGTGACTTTTCAATAATCTTAGCAAAACGTTCCACGTTTGCTGGATAACCATTAAAGGTAATTTGTCGGTTCGGGTTTTCTAGTTCTAAACGAACCAAGTGCTGAACAAGATCTTCTTCACTGACAACCGCTATTTGGGCTGGATCTGGTTCACGTTCTGGGAAGCTAATGCTTACGCCTTCCATCATTAATAATTCAGTATGTTTAGCTTTTTCACAAAAAGCTAAAGTCTCTTCACGATTATGGCCATGTAAGCGCAAATCACCTGTGTATGTGATGAAATGGTCAGGCGTGCGAATCAGTAATGCCGAAGCACCGTACGCATCATGATCAACAGGCACGATTTCCACTGAAATTTCGCCAACTTTAATCACATCGTTTTTATTAAGACCAATCATTTCTCGGGTAAAATTCTTTTCTTCAAACGGTGATGGAATCAAAAAATCACCTTTTCGATTTAAACTATTTAGAATCATTTTCGTTTCTTTTAGGGTGTACAACGGAACAGCTGGGTCTAAATAATTAATCATGCGTGAATGATCTAAATGGGCATGAGATAAGAAAACAGCGGTGTGTTGATACTCTTTGTCTTCTGCACCATGATATTCATAACCTAAACGTGGATCATATAAGTCTTTTAATTCTGGCACTAAACGATTATTAATTAAGGTTTCAATGTGATCATCAGGCAAATCTAATTCTGGTCGAAATTCTGTACCAAAATCAAAGAAGATGTGGGCATCTTTATACGCCACTTCAATCACGGTTCCTCCAATTGTTAAAATGCCACTGTGAAAAGTCACAGTTGTTTTAGCCTTTGATTCCATTTTTTGCAACTCCTCTGATAATTTCTTTTCTGAAAATCAAGTAAATAATTAAAATTGGAATAACGGTTAATGTTGCAGCAGCCATTTGTAAATGTACGTCACTACCGCTCTCTGTCGCAAAGGCCGATAGTCCATTATTCAATAGACGGTATTTTTTCTCGTTCGTCACCAACAATGGCCACAAGAAAGAATTCCAACTAGAAATAAATGTTAAAATCCCTACTGTTACCAACGCTGGTTTTGACATTGGTACTAAAATACGCCAAATATATTCTAAATCACTAGCGCCATCAATTTTGGCAGCCTTGTAAAAAGTATCAGGAATACCTTTTAAATACCCGTTTAAATAGTAAATATAAAAAATACTAGTTAAAAATGGAATAATTAAGGCGCTGTAAGTATTTAACAAACCTAATTGCGCAATCGTTTGATAATTGGTAAAAATAATAGATTCATACGGAACCATTAATAACGAAATCATCAAAGCAATGACCACATTTTTAAAACGGAACTTCAAACTCGTTAACGCGAATGAAGCTAACACGGCGGTGACTACCGTAGCAATCGTTGTAACGCCTGAAACAAAGACTGTGTTCAAGAAATACCGAAGAAAGGGTGCTTTTTGAAAGACCTCTGTGTAGTTTTGCCATTGTGGTTGTTTCGGAAACATGGTTGGCGGCATGCTGGTCGCTTCAGAGTAACTCATTAAACCAGCTAAAATCATATAGACAAATGGAAATAACGTAATAACGGCTAAAATGCCTAAGAAAACAAATGCGATAATCGTTAAAACTTTTTTCATTGGCTTATTGCCCCACTTTCTTTAAGAGTTTATTTTGTAAGAAAGTGACCACTAAAATAATCACAAATAAAATCACCGTGGCGGCCATCGCAATTCCGGGACGCCCTGCAATGTGGAATTTGTCATAAATATAGTACACTGCGGTTGTGGCACTGTTGGCAATCCCCGCACGACCACCGAATAAAGCATAAACTTGTGTATAAACTTTAAAGGCGCCAATTAAATTGACCGTTAATAAAAAGGCAATGGTCGGGACCAGCTGCGGAAACGTAATACGTCGGAAAATTTCGCCGTCTGAGGCACCAAACATTTTTGCAATTTTTAAATGTTCTTCATCAATATTTCTCAACCCAGCCAACAAAATAATAATATTAAATGCTAAACTCGTCCAAACCCCAAAAATAATCAATGTCGGCATACTCATTTGAACATTATCTAGCCAGTTGACAGAAGGAATGCCGAAAAAGCCTAAGACGTAATTGACAATTCCATAATCGCCATTAAAGAAGTAACGGAAGACAATCCCAATGGCAATCGTACTCGTTACATAAGGCATAAAGAAAATCGTTTCAAAGAAACTCTTATGTTTAACTTTTTCAAAGATAATCCAAGCAATTGCTAGGGAAATTATCAAGGCAATCGGTACCACAGCAAATGCATAGAGCGCTGTATTTTTTAACGCTTTATAGAAGATTGGATCATTCAATACACGTTGATAATTTTCTAAACCAGCGTAGCGTTGGTTAATTAAGGAACCTTTTTGGAAGCTCATCCACAAAGAACGAAACAGCGGATAAACGCTAAACAGTAAAATGATTCCTAATGATGGCAGAAGGAAGAGCCATGCTTTTGGTTGATTTTCTGGATTGTATTTTTTCATTAGTAAACCCGGTCTCCCGCTTCGTTAAAGATAAATACTTTTTTATATGAAAAATCAAAAGATAAAGTGTCTCCTTCTTCAATCGCTTCTTCTACACTTACAATTGATTTCACTTGTTCATTTCCTAATGTAAATCGTAAAATACGTTCTCGACCAATCAATTCCACTAAATCTGTCGTTGTGGTAAAGAGACCTGTTTCAGTTGGTACCACATCTTCTGGACGAGAAGCAAACGTATATTTCCCATCAGTCATTGGCATTTTAAAGCGTGCTTGCTCAAAACGCTCAAGCGGAATTTCAAAACTTTCATGGTACATTTTGCCGTCTTTCAATTCAACAGACAATAAATTAATAATTGGGTTACCTATGAACTGAGCAACAAATAAGTTATTTGGTTCTAAGTAAAGGTTTTGAGGTTCATCATTTTGTTGAATAACCCCTTCGTTTAATAAAATAATTTTATCACTGATTGATAGCGCTTCCTCTTGGTCGTGCGTTACAAAGATTGTTGTAATGCCTACTTCTTTCACCAAGCGGCGGATTTCTTCACGAATTTTCAAACGCAAACGTGCATCCAAGTTACTTAAAGGCTCATCTAATAATAAAACATCTGGTTTTTGAACTAACGCCCGGGTAATCGCAACACGCTGTTGTTGACCACCAGAAAGTGTGCCTGGCTTTTTATGGCTTAACTCTTCAATATTCGTTAGTTTCATATATTCTTCGGCAATAGCTTGTGCCTCTGTTTTAGGAACTTTCTTGCTCCCTACTGTTAAAGGAAACATTACGTTTTCTAGAACAGTCATATGTGGATATAAGGCATAGTTTTGAAAAACGAACCCGATGTTCCGATCTTTTGGTGCTGTTTTGACAACCGATTGCTGTCGAAACTGAATATCTCCATCACTTGGATGTAATAAACCTGCAATTAAGTTTAAAATTGTGGATTTCCCACACCCACTTGGTCCTAACAAACAAACCAAGTCCCCTTGCTCAATCGTAAAATTGACCGATTTTAACGCTTCAAACCCATTATCGAATACTTTTTTCAAGTCGATAACTTCTATCATGACCCAACCTCCAAAAAAACATTTAATAGCATACCTTTTGATTTTAACATTTATTTCTTGCAACCGCGAGAGCAAAGCTGTTTCATTAAGATAAAAATAGGTAAAGTTAATGTATTTTTTATGTAAAAAATGTTGTTTTTCTGAAAAGCCTATTTACACTTTTTTTAATGCACAACAAAAAAACAGAGAATTTTTCTCTGCTTTTTTGGTTATTTTTTAGAATCTTTTTCTGATTCCTTTACAATATAAATTGGTCGTTTTTTCGTTTCTAAGAAAATTTTGCCGATATATTTGCCAATAATTCCTAAACATAATAGTTGCAAACCACCTACAAAAAGTACAATACAAACCATTGAAGGCCAGCCGCTTGTTGGATCACCATTAACTAATGTTCGAAAGATAATCACTAACATTGCTAGTGCAGAACCAATACACGAAAAGGCGCCAACGTATGAAGCAATATTCAATGGTGTTTCTGAAAAATTGACAATCCCGTCAATTGAATAACTTAATAGACTCCAGAAAGACCAAGAGGTTTCTCCAGCAATTCGTTCTCGATTTTTAAATTCAATATATTCTGTTTTAAAGCCGACCCAACTAAAAATCCCTTTTGAAAAACGATTATACTCAGATAACTCTAAAATCGCATCGACCATTTGTCGGGTCATGACACGAAAGTCACGGGCACCATCCACCATTTCCGTCTCAGCAATTCGATTAATGAGTTTATAGAACATCCGTGCAAAAAAGCTACGAATGGGCGGTTCGCCGTCTCTTGTTACGCGTCGTGTGCCAACACAATCTAAATCTGTACTGGTTTCAATCATCTCAATCATTTGAGGTAATAACTCAGGCGGGTCTTGTAAATCAACATCCATGACTGTCACTAAGTCACCTGTTGTTTCTTTTAAACCAGCGTATAAGCCTGCTTCTTTCCCAAAATTTCGTGAAAAAGAAAGATAACGGACCTTCTCTGGATGTTCGCGATAAAGCTGTCTTAAAACAGCTAACGTCTTATCTTTTGAGCCATCATTCACAAATATATATTCTACTGAATGAGACAGTTGCTGGCTAATTTTTTCTACTTCTTCAAAAAACAGCGGAATCGCTGCTTCCTCATTATAACAAGGGACAACAATTGATAACATTTTATTTCCTCCACACTTCAGTTAATTATCATTATACCATATAATAGCCTTATTAAATAACGATATCCAACTAAAAATAACTTAAATAGAAAGAACCTGAGAAAAAATCCAAAACGATTTTTTCTCAGGCTGACTAGCGGTTAAACGAAAGCAACAGAAATAGTCCTACGCACTACTTCAGCCTCTTTTGTTTAGCACTAAAATTATTTTGTTAAATCTTCTTGGTTTGCTTCAAATTGATAACGCGGTTCATCATTCTTTTCATCATAATCAACAATCAAATCATACCCTTTAAAGAACCAATCATCTGTTTCTTCAATAAAATAGGTAATCCCATCTAGGTTCTCTTTAATCATTGGCTCATCTGGCGCTTCTACAGACATCGCAATGGAAAAACCATCATGAACAGGTGTTTTTCCGTAAATTTTTCCGAAAAAACGAATGCCTGTCTCAGGCTGAACCCCGGTTTCTTCTTTAAACCATTGTTGGGCTTTCGGTGTCACTTCTAATTTCATTCTTTGTTCCTCCTTCACATCTCTGTCGCCATTTATTGTAGCACAGCGCAGTGCTTTTAGAGAATAAAGTGCTTAGCCATTCATTTTTTCATCTAATAAATCAACATCTGCGGTATCACCGATAACTAATAAATTGTCGTTTTCTCGAACAATTTCAGAAGCATCTGGCGAAGCAATTACTTCTGTTTTCGAGCGGCGAATCGCTACCACAGTTAAACCAAATCGCTGACGGAAATTTAATTCTGCTAAGGTTTTATTGTAAAATTTTGGATTGGTGACCCGAACCTCAGCTAATGAAAATTCGCTAGATAATTCAATATAATCTAAAATATTGCGTGAAACAAGTTTATGGGCAATTCGAATACCCATATCTCGCTCTGGGTGAACGACCATGTCTGCCCCAATTTTATCTAAGACACGGGCATGATATTCATTGACTGCTTTGGCCAAGACATTGGGAACCCCCATCTCTTTAACCATTAGTGTCACTAAAATACTCGCTTGAATATCTTCACCAATTGCCACCACTACGTGATCAAAATTCCGAATCCCTAAAGAACGCAACGTCATTTCATCTTGGGCGTTAGCCACCACTGCATGCGTTGCAATATTCATATATTCATTGACACGGTCTTCACTGCTGTCAATGGCCAAAACTTCTTGACCAGCTTCCACCAAAGTTTGGCATATGCTGCCGCCAAAACGTCCTAAACCAATAATTGCAAAATTTTGTTTCATTTCTTCTGACCGCTCCTGTCTGTTCGTTAAAATTAGTATAACAAATCCATAAATAAATTCCTAGAAGGATTTCCTAGAATTTATTTATGGATTTATCTGATATTTATTTGGCTAAACCATGTTGAAAAGTATAAATCGCCGCTTGGGTCCGATCATCCACATCTAGTTTTGCTAAAATGTTTGAAACATGTGTTTTAACTGTTTTCAAAGTGATAAAGAGTTCATCAGCTATTTCCTGATTACTTTTACCTTGTGCAATCAACATTAAAATTTCGTGTTCCCGGTTTGTCAAATCTTCGTGCAACACCGGCTCTTGTTTTTTTGTTAACCGTTCCATCATCTTATGCGTCACTTCAGGTTCCAACACACGCTCTCCGCGATAAGTCGCCCGAATTGCATCAGCAATCTCATGTGCTGTTGATGTTTTTAATAGGTAGCCCGCTGCACCAGCTTCAATCGCCGGATACACTTTTTCATCATCAATAAAACTCGTCACAATAATAATCTTGGCTTCTGGCCAATCTTTCAAGATCGCTTTTGTTGAATCAATGCCGTCCATTTCTTCCATTACCAAATCCATCAAAATAACATCTGGACGTAGTTCCAATGCTTTTTCATAGCCAATCTTACCGTTTTCTGCTTCGCCTACGACTTCTATATCCTCTTGAATAGATAAATATGATGAAACGCCTAAACGGACCATTTCATGGTCATCCACTAACATTACTTTGATCACTTGCAGTTTCCTCCTTTATGACAGGAACTTTAATTTCAACGCTGGTTCCCTGCCCTTTAAAACTAATAATTTTAACTGTACCGCCCATGCCGACAACACGTTCTCGAATATTATTTAAGCCATAACTACCGGCTTTATTACTTTGTTCCTTCATATCAAAGCCGACACCATCATCAACAATACGCAATAACACGTTTTTATCGACTTGGTGTAAGTATACCTCTAATTCCTTTGCTTTGGCATGTCTTAAGGTATTTGAAAGTAACTCCTGCACAATTCGGAAAAGATGATCCTCAATGCTGCTATTTAAATGAACATCTTCAACATCCCAAATCAATTCAATTTTAATTTTTGTTTGTAGTTCTTTCAGTAATTGTTCAATACCTTTACGCAAACTTTTTCCTTCTAGACTGATAGGACGCAAGTGCAATAGTAGCGCGCGCATTTCCGATTGGGAGGCATTAATGATTTCTGCCACCATGGCTAGTTGTTTACGATATGGTTCCGGGGTTTCTGTTCGTTGTGCTTGTTCATTTAATGCAGACAACATCATCATGGCTGCAAAAAGTTGTTGACTGACTGAATCATGCAACTCCCGCGCCAAACGATGCCGCTCGTTCTCTAAAATTTCTTCTTTTGTTTGCCCATCCATTAATTGCGGTCGACTGTTTAATAATTGCAATTCTTTAGACATCTCTAATAATTTATTTTTAATCGACCAAATATCTTGTTCGACTTCGGTTAGATAATGGTCTTGATTTTCACTGGTCGTTGGTTTGTTTAAGACTGGACTTTCATAATTACCGTTGGCCAATAACCGAAGTTTTTCTTCAATCCGTCCATATTGCCCTTTTTGAACCAATGAAATCAGTAAAAAGGTCAATAAGCCTATTAGTAAGGATATGAGAACAATGTGCACAATTAGTGGTAAATAAAAGACTTTTCTCTGAAGAAGCTCTAATAGCCACCGGTTTTGTTTAATCGAATGAAAATATGAAAACAATGTAATTAAGATAACAATAAAGGTGCTAAGGGACGCATATAATGAAATCATGCGTCTTGAAATCCGATCGGTCATACACGGATCACCTCAACATCTCCTACTAAAGTGTTCGTCATAATTTTCAAACGACGAAGATTGGTATCGTAATCATTGCTGTAAATTTTTAATGATTCGTTTTTCAATTGATATTTTTCTTCTTCAAAACGTACCGTTCCGTAAAAAGTTGAATGTTCTAACACAATAGCTACACCTAACGGCACTAGAATTCGCGTGCGGCCAAAACCTTTACGAATAATAATAATATTGTCTTCTTTCGGTAGTAGCGTATTACCTAAATCAATAATGGTGTCCCCAGAGATTAAATCAATATTGATATCGTCCCATTCATAGATATTGTTACCAATGCGTTCGTTGGCAAACCAGCGGCGTTTAAATCGTTTGCCATTTTTAGGTTCTTTTGCCGCCGTCTCCACCATAATCATTTGTTTTTTACGCCAAGGTGCTCGCTCAGCTATATCCACGCCTGAGATCTCAAAGCCTTTTAAGCCGATAAAGAGTACGCCAAAAATCAACATAAACCAAACAGCCGTGCTGTTCATTGCACCAATGACAATAAAAACAACGCCGAGGACGAATTGAAAGTTGTTAAAATGTGTTTTAGATGCTTTCCTGGAAACGTAGGCCACAAGTAAAACGCCAATTGTTAATAAAACAGCTAATCCAGGATTATGTACAATTTGCCATAACGCCAGAATAAAAAGTAATGCTTCTGCGACGATAAAAAAGCGCCAAGGGTTATTCATAGATTTGCCTCCTCCCTCTGTCATTTATTTTACTCGTTTATTTTATTTAATCATAGTGGTTTGCGCCTCAGGTTACCATAGGACTTTAGCCCTAAATGTCATAGATTGCGAAAGGACAGGCCTTGGAAGCTGCCTGCCCTACTCAATTATTTAGTTTGCTTCAACTTTTGTAATTTTAACTGTCATGTCGCCACCAGGTGTTGCAATAATCACTTGGTCACCTAATTGTTTACCAATTAAGGCTTGCGCAATCGGTGAATCGTTAGAAATTTTACCAGAAAATGGATCGGCTTCGGCACTTCCTACGATTGTGTATTCCTCTTCTTCTCCATCAGGCAATTCTTGGAAAGTAACTGTTTTACCGATGGAAACTTCGTCTTGGTCCACGCCATCATTATCGATGATTTCTGCAAAACGAATCATATTTTCTAACGTTGTAATACGTCCTTCAACGAAAGCTTGTTCATCTTTAGCTGATTCATACTCTGAGTTCTCTGAAAGATCCCCAAAGCTACGAGCGATTTTAATACGCTCTACGATTTCTTTACGTTTAATTGTTTTTAATTCTTCTAGCTCTTGTTCTAATTTTTCTTTTCCTTCAAGAGTCATTGGATATACTTTTTCTACCATGTTAATTCTCCTTTTTCGCTTAACGATACGTAGTTCTTGGTTGGTTATTGAAAAAAATTCCGCTTTCAATCCACAAAAGAGTACCACGCTTTTTCTAAATTGTAAATATAATTATTGAATTTTTGTGATTTTGCTAAATTTTATTTATATAAATTTCTAGTTACTACTCTTTCCCTCTGTTAAACAGATTACTTTTTGAGTATCTAAAAGCTTGGTGAATCATACAAAATTGATTCACCAAGCTCTTTTATGTTTTCATTTTATTCACTACTTGAATTATTGACATACTGATCTACTAATACTTGATGTTCTTCATATGTTTTTGAGAAGTAGACTTTTCCTGTAGAAATATCTGCTACAAAGTATAAATAGTCACTTGGTGTCGGATTCAAGACTGCTTTAATTGACTCCTCACTTGGGCTATCTAATGGTCCTGGTCCATAACCAGTATTTTTATACAAGTTATAAGACGAGTCCACTTCCAAGTCAGCATACGTTACAGTTTCTTTGTGTTCTCCTAGAGCATACAAAATAGAAATATCTGATTGGATTGGCATATCGGCAGCCAAGCGGTTAAAGAATACTTGCGCAATTTGTTTGCGGTCTGCTTCTTTGACTCCTTCTTTTTCAACCAATGAAGCTAACGTTAAGACTTGCTGATTGGTTAAATTCTTTGCATGAATTGTCCGCGTATATTGTTCCATTACTGTGTTCATTTTAGCAATCATTTGTTCGACAAATTCAGGAAGTGTTGCTTTTTTGTAGTAATCATAAGTTGCCGGGAACAAATAGCCTTCTAAGCGATAACGAACACCTTCTGCAGTTGCAGCACTTTCAAGTAAATCAGGATACTTAGCTTTCATTTGATTGAAGAAGTCTTCGTTTTTCATTAATGCAATGAAATCTGCTTTCTTGAAATCTGTATTTTTTTCAATAGCTTCGCCAATTTTATCTATATCGTAGCCTTCAGGAATCGTTACTTTGCCATCTGCAATTTTAGTTGGTTCTGGCGTGCCTCCTTCTTTTAGCATTTCACCAATTTCATCGAGTGTCATGCTTGGAGACATTTGATAATAGCCCGCTTGAAAATCTGTTAAGTTTTTAAATTTTACGTAGTAGTTAAAAACCATTCCGCTTTTAATGACGTTGCTTTCTTCTAAAACCGCAGCAATTTGCTTATTAGAAGATCCTTCTGGGATATGCACTTGAACAAGCTTCTTATTGTTCTTGTCTAGTGGTTGTAGCCCAGCGTCTACATATTTATAAAAAGTAAACCCAAAGATTGCCATCATTAAAACCAATACAGAAACTACAATTAACACGATACGACCGACTAAACGATCTTCTTTTTTACGTGTTTGTTTTTTTGTATTTGTTGGCTTTTCGTCTGTTTCAATCGGGGTTGGCTCTTCGACTGTCTGTGTTGTCTTGTCTTTCCCACGTCTTCGAGCAGCTCTAGAACCTGCACGTGTTTGTGTTGTGCGGCTCGCTGTTTCTTGTGATTCATCAGATGAAGGTTGGGGAGACCTATCATTTTTTTCAGAGGAATCAGGTTGATCGCCATCATTTCTACCTTTTAAAGACCCAGTTACTTGATCTCTAAGCGAAGATTTGGGATCTTGGTTATTTTGGTTATCATTAGCCAAAACTAACCCTCCTTACTATTCTATCGTTTATGACTGAAACTATTATACATGAAACCTCTTTAAAATTAAATGTTTTTAATAAAAAGACCGTCATTCCCCGATAAAAAATTCATCATTGACAACGTTTAAAGCCTATGATGGCGCTTTTCTATTGAAACGATAATAAATCTTAAAATCCTCCTAAATTTATCGAAAATCCATTTTCTATTAAGAATTTTGTAGCAAAATAGCACCTAAGTCTTTAGGCGATTGTACTAGGAATGTTGCTCCCGCCTCTTGTAATTCTGTTTCTTCACCAAATCCATACAAGACACCTATACTATCTAAGCCATTTTGTTGAGCACCAAGAATGTCATGATTACGATCACCAACCATGATAATTGCTTCTTTGGTTGGGTCTAATTGAGCTTCCGTTAATGCATACTGAATCACATCTGCTTTTTTAGAACGATGACCGTCCATACTCGCTCCATAGATGCCTGTAAAATAACGATCTAAATCAAAATGAGTAATAATCTTTTTAGCAAATTCTTCTGGCTTGGAAGTCGCAATGTATAACTTTGCTCCCGCTTCCTTTAACCTTGTTAACACTTCTGGAATCCCTGGATACACATGGTTTTCAAACATGCCTTTTCTCTGATAATACGCTCGATAATGACCCACGGCTTGTTGCGCTGCTTCAGCTGAAAGCGCCATGTGCAAAAACGACTCATATAAAGGCGGCCCTATGAAAGAACGTAACGTCTCCTCGCTAGGAGCTGGCCAGCCTAATTGTTCTGTTGCATATAAAATAGAACGCATAATGCCGCTACCAGAATCCGTAATTGTGCCATCTAAATCAAATAAAATCGTTTGATACATCTTCACTTCACTACTTTCTAGCATTTTTTGTCTAATTGATTCTTCAAAATAAGATACGCAAAAGAAGCACATTTTTCAGCGCTTCTCTGCCTTTTTATTTATTTTGCTGTAAACGTATCTGGTTTTTTATCTGATTGCTGCATTTCATAGGCAATGGCTTCAACGATTCGACGGCTAGCTTGACCATCCCCATACGGATTTTGTGCATGCGCCATCGCGTGGTAAGCATCAGAATCAGTCAATAATGTTTTCGCCTCTTGATAGACTACTTGTTCGTCTGTACCAACCAATTTCAATGTTCCTGCCGCTACGCCTTCTGGACGTTCCGTTGTATCTCGTAAAACTAAAACTGGCACACCTAAGGAAGGAGCTTCTTCTTGCACACCGCCAGAATCAGTTAAAATTAACGCACTTTTCGCTGCAAAATTTTGAAAATCTTTGACATCCAATGGTTCAATTAAATGCACACGAGCTAGTTCACCTAAATGTTCCGCTACTATTTCACGGACTTTGGGATTTTTGTGCATAGGGAAAATGACTTCAATTTCTGGATGTTCCATTACAAGCCGACGAACAGCTTTAAACACATTTGCCATTGGCAGGCCTAAATTTTCACGACGGTGCATTGTAATTAGCACGATGCGTTGGTCTGTAGGGATTTTTTCCAATAAATCATTTTGATAGTGGGCATCAACGGTGTACGCCATCGCGTCAATCGCTGTATTGCCAGTCACATAAATATGTTCTTCTGGATGATTTTCTTTGATTAAATTGTCCTTACTTTGAGTGGTTGGGGCAAAATAAATATCAGTTAACACGTCTACCAGTTGACGATTCATTTCTTCCGGAAACGGAGAATATTTTTGCCAGGTCCGCAATCCTGCTTCCACATGTCCCACTGGAATCTGTTGATAAAAAGCAGCCAATGCAGCCGCAAATGACGTGGTTGTATCGCCATGAACCAAGACAATATCCGGCTGTTCTGTCACAAGAACCTCAGTTAATAAATTCAAAACACGACTTGTAATATCTGTTAAGGTTTGCCCATCTTTCATGATATTTAAATCATGATTCGGTGTAATTTGAAAATCTTCTAACACTTGATCCAACATTTGGCGATGTTGCGCTGTTACGACTACTACAGAGTCAAATCCTTGACTTTGCTCTTCTAAAACTTTGATTAAAGGGGCCATTTTGATTGCTTCTGGCCGTGTTCCAAAAACCGTCATTACTTTAATTTTCTTCATCATTTTCCTCCTAATTCTATGTTAGTTTCGGGTATTTTTGTTGGCGAAATTCTTCTGCTCGTTGAATATAATGTAAGGCGTTCGTATGATTACTGGCTATTTCTGCTGCCGTTAACGGACGGATAACCTTCGCGGGTCGACCAAATGCTAAAACATTTGGCGGGATAATTTTGCCTTCCGTCACTAAAGAACCCGCACCAATCAGGCTGTTTTCTCCAATAATAGCATTATTTAGAATGGTTGAACCCATGCCAATCAAAGCACCATCTCCGATTTTACAACCGTGTAACATGCATTGATGGCCCACCGTTACATACTTGCCTACAATTGTCGGGGCATCTTCATCAACATGAATAATCGTGCCATCTTGAATATTACTACCTTCACCAATGGTAATTGTGTTACTGTCACCTCTTAAGACCGACTGAAACCAAATATTACTATCCTTCGCTAGTTGTACGTTTCCATAGACATCTGCACTAGCAGCAATAAAATACTCTTTTTTCAAACTCTGTCACCTCTTTTCATTAAGTATAGACAAGAATTCCTCACTTTCATAGTAAAAAAGACAAGAAAAGAGCGTGGGACAAAAATCACTTTGGATTTTTGCTCCACGCTCAAAAACTGATAAACGGCGGGAACAAAAGCAACTCCTTCGGAAATAAGCCGGAATTCTCCAAAAATTACAGAACAATTTTCGGAAATTCCTTCTTATTTCTCGGAGTTAAACGCTTCTGTCCCGACCTCTTTTTATTCCTCATAGTCGCCTTCTTCAGCAAATTGACTATTGTATAGTTTTTCATAGAAGCCACCTTGTTCCAGCAACTCATGATGCGTACCTTTTTCAATGATTTCTCCTTGTTTCATAACAAGAATTAAATCAGCTTCACGAATAGTTGATAGGCGGTGGGCAATAACGAAACTCGTTCGTCCTTCCATAACACGATCCATTGCTTTTTGAATTAAGGCTTCCAAGCGTGTATCGACTGAACTAGTCGCCTCATCTAAAATCAAAATTTTCGGATCAGAAATTACCGCTCGGGCAATGGTCAACAATTGTTTTTGACCAAGGGAAACGTTATCTCCCTCAGAATTGATTTCCATTTCATACCCGTCTGGCATTGTCCGAATGAAGTGATCCACATTGGCCGTTTTCGCTGCATCGACAACTTCATAATCCGTGGCATCTAACTTCCCAAAACGAATGTTATCTGCAATGGTACCTTTATACAACCAAGCATCTTGCAATACCATTCCAAATACAGAACGGACATCACTACGGTTCATTTTTTTCGTGTCAATGCCATCAATTTTAATGGCGCCTTCTGTTACATCATAAAAACGCATCAGTAAGTTGATTAAGGTTGTTTTCCCAGCGCCAGTTGGTCCCACAATCGCAACCATTTGGCCCGCATCAACTTTAAAGTTCAAATTACGAATTAACGGTTTTTCTGGGTCATAACTAAAGCTGACATTTTCAAATTCAACAGAGCCTAAAATAGGTTCTGGCAAAGGAACATCTTGTTCGTTAAGTTCTTCTTCTGGTTCATCTAGGATTTCAAAAATCCGCATGGTCGAAGCTGAAGCGCTTTGTAAAGCTGCAGACAACTGCGTAATATTCCCCATTGGTTGGCTAATTTGCCAAATATATTGAATAAACGCTTGTAATTGCCCCACTACGATCACACCAGCAACCACATAGTAACTACCAAGGACAGCTACCCCGATATAGGTCCCATAAGCGGTCATCTGAACCAATGGCAACATTAATCCTGAGATAAAGGATGCTTTGAAACCAAAACCATTTAAACGATGATTGACTTGTTTAAAGCCTTCAAGGGTTTCTTTTTCCCGACCATATAATTTTAAAACACTGAACCCAGTCATATTTTCTTGGACATAACCATTTAAGTCTCCTAAAGAATTTTGCATTCCTTGGAAATATTTCTGGGAGATTTTAACAATTGTTCTGGAAATAATCAGCGACAACGGAATCATAATAACTGAAAAAATCGCCATCAGCGAATTGATTAAGAACATCATCACTACCGCCATCACAATCCCTAAGACTGCTGAAACAATATTGATAAAACTTTGTTGCATCGCATTGCTGACAGCATCCACATCGTTCGTCACCCGTGACAAAATATTTCCTTGTTGGTTCTTATCAAAATAAGAAACTGGCAAACGATTGATTTTTTCTTCAATATCGCGACGTAAATCGCGCATGGATTGTTGAACGACATTCGTCATTAAAAAGCCTGACAAAAATTGTGCCACACAATAACCTGTTCCCACAACTAAAATCCAAATTAAACATTGGATTACATAATCAAAATTAATGGATTCGCCAGCCGCAATATTACGGCTAATTTCTGTCGTTGGTAATCCAGTCAAATAAGGCAACGCTGCATTAAAGGCAACGGTTAATATTGTAAATAAAATAACTAAATAAAACGTCACTCGGTACGGTTTAATATAGCGACCGATTCGTTTCATAGAAGAAAAGGCGTGTTTCATGCTAATTCCTCCTCTGACAATTGAGAAGCCGCAATATCATAGTAAATTGGACAAGTCTCAAGTAATTCACGATGTGTGCCAATTCCGACCACGTCGCCTTCGTTTAAAACAACAATGCGGTCCGCATGCATAATTGTTCCAACACGTTGTGCCACAATTAAAACAGTAGATTCTGTTGTTTCTTTTTTCAGACGCGCTCGTAAATTTGCATCTGTTTGATAATCTAACGCAGAAAAACTATCATCAAATATATAAATTTCCGGATTGCGAATAATCGCCCGTGCGATAGCTAAACGTTGTTTTTGACCACCAGAAAAGTTCGTGCCACCTTCTGAAAGAGGTTCATCATAGCCTTGCGGTTTTTGTGAAACAAATTCTGTAGCTTGAGCAATGTCAATTGCTCGTTCCATTTCTTCTAACGTCGCATCTTCCTTACCGTAGCGAAGGTTATCAGCAATTGTACCAGTAAAAAGTAACGCTTTTTGTGGAATATAGCCAATCTTATTGCGTAATGCACTAAGTTGGTAATCTTTTACGTTCACTCCATCGATTAAAATTTCACCTTCTGATACATCATAAAACCGTGGAATCAATTGAATTAATGTTGATTTCCCACTACCTGTGCTCCCAATAAAGGCCACTGTTTCACCAGGTGACGCCTTAAAACTTACATTGCGGATGACTGGGCTTTCCGCATGTCCAGGATAGGCAAAGGTTACATTTTTAAACTCTAGATAGCCTTTAGTAGCTGTTTCTGTTACGCCTTCTTCTTCACGAATAGCTGGTTCCATGTCTAAGGCTTCTTGAATCCGTGAAGCCGAAACCGCAGCCCGCGGATACATCATAAAGACACTGGCAAATAACATAAACGAGAACAGCGCATGGAAAATATATTCAATAAAAGCAATTAAATTCCCAACTTCTAAATCCCCATGGCTGATTTGAACAGTCCCGCTCCAAATGATTAAGACCATCACAATATTAAATAAGAAAAAGAACCCTGGTTGGGCTGCTGCCATTAAACGAAACAAACTTTTTGAACTTTTAGTGTAAGTTTCATTGACTTTATTAAAACGAGATTCTTCAAATTTTTCATTAACAAATGCGCGTATTACCCGCAATCCAGAAAGATTTTCTCTTAAAATCCCATTGATTCCATCTAAGTTCTTTTGTTGCTTTTTAGATAACGGTTCTGACAAACGAGCAATTCCGACAACTGCTAGCAGCAGAAAAGGCAAGGCACCTAAAACGTACATTCCTAACGACGGACTCGTTCGCATCACCATGTAAAGACTGGCAATAAACATCACTGGCGTCATAAAGCCAAGACGTAAAATATTTCCCATGAAGAGCATAATTTGGTATGCATCATTGGTCGTTCGCGTAATTAAGGAAGAAACCCCAATACTTTCATATTCACTGTGTGAGAAAGTTTGAATCTTTTCAAATAAATCATCACGAATATCACGAACAATATTTGTTGTAATTCTGGCACCAAAGTACCCCAGCAAAATATTCATTGCGACACCAATAATCGTAATTACAACCATCCAAATCCCTTGCTGATAAATATAGTCCATATCTCTAGGAATAATTCCTTTGTCAATCATTCGTGCTAAAATGGTCGGCAAGCCTAATTCAATCAAAATAAAACCAAACACACAAATAAAATCAGCAAAAAGTAATTTTTTATAACGCATTATGTAACGCCACATTAACTTCAATTAATCATCTCCTTCTTATCTTACTTTAAATTTTCTAGTACTCCCACTGTATCAAAAAGAAATCGGTAATACAAGCTGTCTGGCTAGAAAAAACAGCCTTTCTCTTTCTATCCTTTCTCTTTTAGATTTTCTAAAAAATAGATAATTTTAATGATTTACTTATACGATTAAAATTGCTACTTCCTTTTGATTGTGCCATAATTGGGAAAAACTGAAAGGACCCTTTGAATGAAAAAATTATTCTTCATTTTTCTCGGTTCCTGTACGTTTGCTTTAGGCACGTTAGGAATCTTTTTGCCGCTTTTACCCACCACTGGTTTTTATTTATTAACGGCCTTTTTTTGGATGCGTAGTTCAGATAAACTTTATAACAAATTTTTAGCTTCTTCTTATTATCAAAAATATATCCAAGAAGCCTTCTTTGAGAAAAAAATTACTCGTAAAGGTAAATGGAAACTATTTATTTCCATGTTTCTTTTATTTGCCATTCCGTGTTTAATTGTCCGAAATACGTTGATGACTACGACTTTAGCGATTGTTTATTTAGCCCACGTGATCGGCTTAAGTTGGTATTGGCGTCCTAAAAAAAAGGCACTCGAACTTGATCAAGAATAAGGTGAAACAAGAAGTTTGTTTTTTTTAAAAGTCCAGTGAGTGTTTCTATACTTCCTTATCATTCTATGATAAAATAAGCTTAATTGTTGTTATTCACAACACACGGGACGGTTGAAAAAAGAACACATAAAATCAAATACCCAGAATGAAGCAAAGTCGAGGCTTCATTTCATCATTAACAGATGTTTTTGATGAGCATTCTTTTTTAGGTGATCAGCACCTCGTTTTGTTGTGTTTAATTTTCTGTCTTAAAATGAAAAAAACTATAAATTGCTACTATTAGTAGCTGAAGGAGAAATGAATCGATGATTTACAAAGTATACTATCAAGAAACAAAAATCAGAAACCCAAAAAGAGAAGACACAAAATCTCTTTACATGGAAGCCGATAGCGATGTAATCGTGCGCCAATTAGTTGAAGAAAATACCCCATACAATATTGAATACGTTCAATTATTAGACGAAAAACATCTTGCTTACGAGCAAGAACATGCGGACTTCACTCTAACGGAGTTTTAACATGAAAGTAAACATAAAAAATAACGAAACTGGCGTTTTTGCAATCGGTGGTTTAGGCGAAATTGGAAAAAACACATATGGGGTACAATTCCAAGATGAAATTATCATTATTGATGCTGGGATCAAATTCCCAGAAGATGATTTACTTGGGATTGACTACGTGATTCCAGATTATAGCTACATCGTTCAAAATTTGCATAAAGTCAAAGCACTCGTTATTACCCACGGTCATGAAGACCATATTGGTGGCGTTCCTTATCTTTTACGTCAAGCGAATATCCCAATCTATGCGGGACCACTAGCCTTGGCTTTAATTACCAACAAACTAGATGAACATGGTTTATTGCGAGAAGCGGAATTACACGAAATTAATGAAGATACGGTGATTCGTTTTAGAAAAACAGCGATTAGCTTTTTCCGGACGACTCACAGTATTCCTGATGCCTTGGGCGTTGTGGTTAAAACGCCTTCTGGTAACATTGTCGCAACAGGTGACTTTAAGTTTGACTTTACACCCGTTGGTGAGCCAGCCAACTTACACAGAATGGCGAAATTAGGTGAAGAAGGCGTCCTTTGTCTTCTTTCAGACAGTACCAATGCTGAAATACCCACCTTTACAAAATCCGAAAAAACAATTGGGACCTCTATTTTAAAAATCTTTGAAAAAATTGATGGTCGGATTATCTTTGCCAGTTTTGCTTCAAACATTTTCCGTTTACAACAAGCTGCTGATGCAGCCGTGAAAACCGGTCGCAAAATTGCTGTTTTTGGTCGTAGCATGGAAAATGCCATTGTCAATGGCGAACGCTTAGGCTACATCAAAGTGCCAAAAGGAACGTTTGTCGATGCGGCGGAACTGAATCAATTGCCAGCAAATGAAACAATGATTTTATGTACTGGCTCTCAAGGAGAACCTATGGCCGCGCTTAGTCGGATTGCTAACGGTACACATCGCCAAATTAGTATTCAACCAGGCGATACGGTTGTTTTCTCAAGTTCACCAATTCCTGGGAATACGACAAGCGTTAACCGTTTAATCAACTTATTATCTGAAGCCGGTGCAGAAGTTATCCACGGAAAAATCAATAATATCCATACTTCTGGTCACGGTGGACAAGAAGAGCAAAAATTAATGCTTCGTTTGATGAAGCCTAAATATTTCATGCCTGTTCATGGTGAATTTAGAATGTTAAAAATCCATGCTTCGCTCGCTCAAGATACAGGGGTTCCTGAAGAAAATTGCTTTATCATGGGCAACGGCGATGTCTTAGCTTTAACGGCTGATAGCGCACGTCCTGCTGGTCACTTCAACGCTAACGACGTGTACGTTGATGGAAATGGTGTCGGTGATATCGGGAATGTTGTTTTACGGGATCGTCGTATCTTATCTGAAGAAGGTTTAGTTTTAGCGGTAGCAACAGTTGATATTAAAAATAAAGAAATTATGGCTGGTCCAGACATTCTTTCCCGTGGTTTTGTCTACATGCGTGAGTCTGGTGATATGATTCATGAAGGCCAACGTCTTTTATTCAATGCTCTACGTGAAGCAATGAAAGATAAAAACTGTACCGAAGCAAAATTAGGCGAAGCCATGACGACCGCTTTACAGCCTTTCTTGTTTGAACAAACAGAACGTCATCCAATGATTCTGCCAATGATTATGACTGCCACAGTTAGTGATCAATAAAGCTCTCATTTAATAGAGAAGAAAAATGCTTGTCCATTTTTCTTCTCTATTTTTTCTAACAAAAAAACACCTAACGCATGTTAGGTGTTTTTGGATTATTTTTTATTAGTTTTTTTCTACGTTAACTGCTTGAGGGCCACGGTCTGAATCTTCAACATCAAAAGTCACTGCTTGACCTTCTTCTAAAGTTTTGAAACCATCACCTTGGATAGCTGAGAAGTGTACGAATACGTCGCTTCCGTCTTCGCGTGAGATAAACCCAAAACCTTTTTCTGCGTTAAACCATTTTACTGTTCCTTGTTCCATTCTTTTGTTCCTCCTCGTGCATTTGCACATAAATAGTCGTAACTTTGCTCGCTTCCAATAGAATATTTAAAAAAATTTAAAAAGTCTACATAATTCCAAACAAGATTACCCTTTCATTTTACACGTGATAAAATATTTTTGCAAGAATTGTCCTCATTCTGAAGCAAAAAAATTCTCTTCTCTCAAACTAATGTATCCGCTATCACCAACAATAATATGATCCAACAATTGAATCCCCATCATTTCGCCACATTCTTCCATTCGTTTGGTAAATTGGATATCTTGTGGAGACGGTGTCGGATTGCCAGATGGATGATATATTTTAGTGCAAACAAAAAAAGCTCTACTTCCCATGATTGAGAAGTAGAGCTTTTATATTTTTTATTAATATCCAGTACCCCAAGTATTGTCCGGGTTGCCATCATTTGGGCCAACAGGAATATAAATGCGTGTTCCGTTAACATCAGAACCACCTAAGAAAACATAACCATCTGCTACATGAATCGAATCATACTTAAAAGTAGATCCTTTTGGCCACACGCCGTAAACTGGCGCTGACAAGCTCGGGGCACTGTTGCGAAGAACAATTCCTTCATTTACACCGATAGTAAAAGTTTTAGCTGGTGTTGGTTTGCTGTTTTCCCATAGCTCCGCAATATCTCCATCATTTGCATAACCTAAAAGTTTGCCGCTGTTTTCAATGCGGTATAGATTTTTACGCCCGTCTAGCCTTTGTGTAATTGTTCCAACTTCCGTCCACAATGTGTCTGCATTGATATGCTGAGAAATTGGCGCATCTGGATTTTTGTAGATTGTTGTGAAGCGAACGTGCTGACCGACTTTATATTTTGGTTTATTAGGATTGCCGGGATTTACAATAACTTCGCTACCATCTTCCGGCAATCCTGTTTGTAAATCTTGTGCAAGTTGCGCTTTGCTAATTCCCCACTGCGCTAAATATCCGTATGGATCAGTATGATCGCCCCACCAATTTTTAGTAATCCAATCATGTGTTACGATTCCGTATCCTGTGCCGTCGTCTAAGTCAAATGTTGCACCAATCTGTGTAGCTAAATCACGAATCAAATTTACATATGCGGCATAGTCCTTTTTGAATGTTTCTTTATTATTCGTTCGAGCGAGTTCGATTTGTGCATATGCTTTTGCATTCGCTGTTGCTCCTGCACCCCATTGAATTTGGCCAGCTGGCGCTAATTGTTTCACTCGACCACCAGAACCGACAAAATATGAAACATAGGCGCTCGTCCAGTTCCGCTTCATATAGGCCGCTTCGTTGTCTAAGCTATTTGGACCAACATTGTTCCCGTTACCTGATTCATGCAAGACAATTAATTCATTGGTCGCATAGCCTGGAAAATATCCGCCAAAATTAATCGGGTCTTGCTCTATTTGATATGCATTTGCACCTATTGGCACAAAACTTATCAATAACACTAAAGTCAATAACATTTTAATTGTTTTTTTCACGTTTTTCCTCCTAAATAAAAAGGCATAGCATCAAGCTATACCTTAGTTTAGTTTCTCGTTAATTTTTTCAACGGTAGTTTTAATTGATTCAACATCTTTTAATGAATCGGCTAATTTATCAATTGTTTTTTGATAATTTTGCTCACGATCATTATTTTGTTTCATTACCCAAAAAAGCAAACCTACGAACAACACTGCAAACGAGATTTGCTCTGGATTTGTTAATAATCCTTTGACAAACTCTTCCAAAATTTCCCCTACTTTCATTTGATTTATTTAATAATGAATCAAACATTAATTTTCAGCCACTCCGCTATTCGTCTGCCTTGAAGCTTATGACCTGCTTGATTTAGGTGAATACCGTCCCAATCATATAAGCCTTTGTTTCTTGTTAACAAAATAGGACTCTTTCTAAAATCGAAACACGGAATTCGGTATTCGTCATAAACTTCTTTAATGTAATCACAGACATCTGAAAGCGTATCACCATTTCCATTTGCGCGAGTAAATCCATCATCAACAATATTTGGTGGTTCTGAAAAACTATTTCTCACGGTGTTTTGTGGCAAAATTCCAGCAATGTGAATTTTGGAATTATCAGTTAAAATTTTATCAATTCCTTTGCGCATTGCTGTTTGAATCGTTTCTTTAGAGATGTTATTTTGCCAGTCATTCACTCCTAACGCAATTGTTACAAAACCGAAATTGGAAAACTTCACAGAATCAACTTGTCCTTGAAAATCAATATTTCTATCTCCACCGAAACGACCAGATGATTTTCCAATATTTGTTAGTGCTCCACCATATTCCTTAGATATCCAAAACGGATAAGGCTGTTCGTAAAATGTAGCTGGATTTTCAGCATCTGCATAGCTCTTTAGCCCTTCAGTTAAAGAATCACCAATCGCACAATATTGATATGTGGTAGAAACAGCATTTTTTGATTTCTGAATTAATTTTTTATCGACAAAAACATCTGTATTAGTGTTAAAATCCATATTTGTTAAGCCGCCCCATGCCATGCCACAAAATGCGCTTCGTGGCGGAATATTGTTAATAGATTCAGTTTCGTATTGAGCAATTTTAATTGCATTTAACGCATAATCATAATAAAAAATTGTAGGCTTACCTTCGACATAGTTTGAAATATCGAAGTCTGGGTTGTAACGAATTTCATTGCCGTACCTGAAAACGGATTTGACAGAACTGTTTGTACCTAAAATTTCAACAGTTTTATTTGTTTTGTCAATGAACAACTGACCTTCCGCAATTGACAATTCACCAGTTTCGCCAAAATGAGGAATGCTTAAAATTCTACCATTTAAGAAACACGGGATTGTGGAATTGACTAGAAAATAAGAACCATCGTTCCAAAACATCGCAAACAGTTGAGTAAATGCTGGCAAAGAGGGAATATTTGCTTGTTTTAACACAGAAAAACTACGCTCTTTGTCGTTATATAAAACAACTCCAGCTGCACCATTCAATTCATTAATATCAATTTCTATTTTCTCTGTATGGACGCGAGCACGTTTTGTTAGAGGATTTGTAATGGTGATGCCGCCAGAAATTACTAAATTCATGCTAGTTGTCGTTTTCGTTACTCTAGCTTCAGTCGCCTGATTCCCACTTAGAATTAACGTAGAGCGCTGATTAGCATCTGACAAAATCGCATTACTTATTTTTTCCTCTGTTCCATCGCTTTTCACAAGAATAGTATCTGATACATTATCAATGTTAAGAATATCGCCAACCCAAATAACCCCAAAAACAATATCTGTTTGTAGTGTAGATTGGAGTTCTCTCAATGTTATTTTTTTGTTTAGCGTATCATAAACTAAATATCCGTTTGTTCGTTCAATTAAAAATTCTTGCGATGGAAGTGAGTAGTTTTTGTTGGATTTTCCGATAACCCATGTGATCCCAGGCGGCAAAGTAATTTTTTTATTTTGTAAGTCAATTTTAAAATTTTGACTTACAATTGATCCGTTTAGCAAAATTGGTGCAGCTTTCTTCTCGTCAACAGAGCCATCTGCAATCCCTGCCGCTTGATATAGCGGTCCCTTCACCCAATCCGTGCCATTCCAAGTGTAAACATAGCCTGCCCCGCTCGCATCTAAAACTAGCATCGCTGATTCGTTCCCTGAAGGATACTTTTGCTTTAAAGCTGCTAAAGACGTAAAAGTTTCTTTAGGAGAGCCTGTTGGCAACTCAGATATCATATCTTTAATAGTTTCTAAATCTGGTTTTTTCTCTAACTCGGATAACCATTTGTTCGATTCAGCTAAAGCGTTTGTTAATGTGCTAAAAGAATTTTCTTTAATAACAGCATACGCTGAACCATATAGTTTCTGTACCTCAATCTCAAATTCTCTTGTCATGATGATTCTTCCGTCAATTAAAATTTGTAAGACAACTATTACGGTTCCAGGCGTTAACATCACATTAGGGAAGTCTATTTTAAAAATACTTTCTTCTTTATTAATTAATGTGAAATTATCTAAGCCTTGATTACCTGCTACTTTGTGTTTCCACCAAAGGTTAACTTGCAAACCCGGCTGTTCTTTTACAAGCCCGTTATCCGTTATTTGAACCGTTAACGACCGTCCATCGTAGTCACCTTGGCTAACAAAGATATTTCGATATTCTCGATAATTTGCTGTGTCAACTATGATGTTGACATCTCTAAATTGTTCTATGCTCATTTGTTCGCTCCTTTCATTATTTTGGTGGTATAACAATCGATTGAATTGAATTATCAAAGTATAATCGGTCATATTTTGCGACAATTTGCCCTTGCTCGGCGTTCTGTTCTATGGTTTGGATACGTCCGTTATCTAAGCCGTAAATCACGCCTGTGTGACCGTATGCGGGGTCTACTGTCCAACCTGTTCCCCATTGACCACCTCGTTTAATATTGACGATCGCTCCTACGACTAAATCTTTATACGTTGGATTTTGGATTACTTTCCAGCCAACCGCATTCCAATCATAAGCTTCGCCAATATCTGCAGCAGCTGATGTATCACCAATGACATGTGACAACCCATAAATTGTACCTGCACCTAAACCACAGCCACCCATAAAACCAGAATATTCGGCTGGAACTGCATAACATTGTCCATTACCTAACCATTTCCCCATTAAGGTCTCTAAATGCTCTATCCCAGCTTTTCCTGTCGCAGTAGAAGCTTTCAAATCTTTGAATTTGTCATACCATGCTTGTGCATAGTTTTGTCTTTCTGGATGTGCTGCAGCTGGACGTTCAAAGTTTAATTCAAACGCATAAGCAGCTGTTTTAGGCGAGCTGACAACTTTAAATTCATCAACTGTTAATGGACTTACTTGTCCTAACCATTGCCCATTGAACATACACCAATTAATTAATTGAGCTTGAGCTAATGACGTCCTATAGTCTTGTTTGATACCTGCAGCTGCGATTAAGCGTTGTACATATTCTCGACCATTCCAAGTTGGGGCGCCTACCAATGGATACGCTGAACCATCCCATTGAACCCATCCGTAAGCTGGACCGCCTATTTGCTCGGTATCTGGGTTCATACTTGAGCCAACTTCACCTTGAACATTTCCGAGAATACCTGCAGCAGCTGCTTTGCTGTATCCGTTAGCTAAAAGGTAACTCCATAAGTCCCAAGCAAATTTATCTGCATCACTTGTAACTTCGGATGGATAACCGCCTGTACCAGCTCCAGAACCGCCACCGCCATTTTGGCCAGGGATGACTTCCTTACCGCCGATGTAGACCTTATCAAATTTAGCGATAGTTCCTGTTAAAATACCGCTAATATCCATTTCACTTTTGAGTGTAGTTTTTCCAGAAACACTGAACTTACCATCATGCGTCCAGGATGCGTAACTGTTTACTTTCCTATTATCTGGATGAGCATCTGCCGGTATTTGAATAATTGGAACTGATTGTACATCATTATTTTTGCTAATCGTATTGATTGAAAAAATGTAACCAGGTTTTTGTCTAACAGCGAATCCATTTGCATTTTTTCCGCTTCCATCATAAGTGGCCTTAATGTCACCAAACAATTCGCCATGAACATCATTTAGTCCAGTACTTACTCTCTTTCTCTCGAAAGAAACCTTGCCACCTTCCATAACAACTTGGAAATCTTTATCATCTAATGTTTTTAAAGCCACACCCTGCACTAAAATCCCTGTTAGAATACCTGCAGTAATAAAATTCGCAACAATTGAGCCATCTTGAGTAATAGCTGTTTCAAACGGGCCATTTACTCCATTGTTCGAATAGCCGAGACCTCCTAGATTCCAACGCCATACTTTTTTTGCATCATTTGCATTTGGTCTATCCATAATTAAAATTTCTTCTGGAGCATCTTTAGGGCGAAAACGAACATAGCCACCTTTTGTTCCTGTTATCCATTGGGTAGCATTCACTATTGCATTTTGCAAATCTTCGCTTTTAACTTCCAGTTTTTTAGTTATTTGATTAACTGCGGTATTTACTGAATCTGTGTAAGATTTTATTTCGTTTCCTAACACGATATTTTTATACTTACCTAAAGTAGGAAGCCACGTACATTCTGTTACTCGTTCTTTAACCCCAGTTATACCGTTATATTCAATATCACAATAAACAGTATCTCCGAAATTCAACTTCATCATCTTGCCGTAAAGTTTTTGGTACTCAATCGTATTTTCCAAAGTAACCATATTAATTTCATGAGTGACTTTTGGTTCATGTATTCGCTCTTTATCAAAGAGTGATTGACCCCACTTCTTCAATTCCTCTATAGTTTTACATTCACTATTTGTTCTACTGGTAATACGTCTATTTTCATCGTTTACTCCCTTTGTTTCCAAAAAGGCAAATGTTACTGGCTCTTGATCTTCGTTATAGTTAACATCATCAGGTGTCCCGCCAATTAAATAGAGACTGTTGAAAACATTTAAGTCATCAACAGTCTCTTTTATTGATTCTAAATTAACACCTAAGTCTATCCTAAAACCGTTATCCTCACCAATTCTATCTTTTAACATTAGTCTGTAATTATCCATATCTAACTCGCCAGAAGTAACTCCTGTTAGATTCTCATTGCCGTTATTTTGCCCAATAATTGCAGATATTGGATTTACTTCTTTTGCAGTAAACTGATGCCGCGTATTGATATTACTTTCATAGATAAATGGTTGTTTAAACGCTAAATTGGATTTTAGATTTTCCATAATCTGCTTACCAGTGCCGTTTGCCGTATATGCCATTTGGATAAAATTTCGGTTGGCTTCATAACCAATGTGTAGAGTCTTAATAGAAATAGAATGTAGATTCTTATCAACTGATTTGATTCTAAAATATTGCCATGATCCGTCCGATACCATCGCTTTCAAATAATATCCTTTTTTTATTTGGTTATTATTTTTCCCTACTAACGAATAATTTCCGTAAAACGAATATTCGCTATTTAATGAACGAGTAATTTCTGGAGCATCTGCCCAATCTAAAAGAGAAACCCCATTTTCGGATAAGTCAATTGGCACTTTTTCATAAATATAAATTGGATTGATCAAAAAAATACACTCCTTATCTTCATTCTTATACTAGCGATATTTCCTGTTACCATTATTTTATTTTTACCTGGTAGCATTTTTATCCAACTGCCTTTCGTTCGCTGAATACGTCCATCTTGCGTACAAACAGCCATTTCGTTGTCTAATGACAGCAAACCAGCATTTGTATCTAATATGGTTAACGTGTTCTTACCACAATTAATTTCAATATCGCCACCATTGGAATGGATTTCAATTAACGGTTGAGAAACCTCATCGCCATGGTTTATTACAGTATTTTCACCCTTATTTAGATTTATGAAAGGTTCGTTTACTTTTCTTTTTAGAGGTTCGCAACGAAAAGTTATTTCAAATGAATAAAAAGTTCCCCATTCGTTGACATATTCAACTTCATTGTTAATATTACATACTGCATTAACATACACATTCACATTGTTATGAGTGATTAATTCAGATTGTCCACTAAGCCATCGTTTCACTTCTGGCAAACGTTCATAACTAACGCTGACATCTTTAATTTTTAAATCAAATGGTTCATAATCACCAAACCATTCGTTCAGCACTCTGTTACTGCCAATAACAGTGATTTCGTTATATCTTGGTTTAGCGACAATTTCAGGTAATTCAGACTCAATAATTAAGCCGTAATCTAAAAGAGCATTTGCTCCTTTCCATACAAAATTAGGCGTATATCTATCCATTTTTACACATCTCCTGTCGCTAAATTATTCCAGACATTCGCTTGAAACATTTTTCTGTTCAAACGGTTGATTTCGCTCGGATTATTTGCATCTACTTGACCGATTGTCACATAGTTATTAACAGTAGAATTGCCTTTTAACGCACCACCAATTCCACGCGCTTTTTCGTCTTGTGAAAGTGGTGTGACTGTAGTCTTACCATTTTTTGCTGTTAATAATTCAGGACCAGCTTCGCCAACGATTGCTTGTCCATTGATCATATGACCCCCTTCAGCAAGATATGGAATTTTCGCAATGCTAAAGCCTTTGCCACCAACTCCAGGTACCCATTTTGGTATTTTGATATTGTTTAAACCACCTAAAAAACCATTAATTAGAGTAATCATGGCGTTAATTGGTGCTTTGGCTACTGCAGCGATACCTTCAAAAATTCCGCCAAAAATATCAACAACACCTTGCCACGCTCTTGACCAATCGCCTGTAAACACTCCTGTAACAAAATCTATGATGCCGCCAAAAATTCTTGTAATCGCGTTGACGTAATCACTAATGATTTTTACAGCACCATCCATAGCGCCGCCAATAAAGCCTGTGATGAAATCAAAAGTAGATTTTGTCGTATCTGCTAAAACTTTGAATACACCAACCACTATATCTTTGATCGCATTAAAGGACGTATTTATAAAATCTCTAAACCAGCCTACTTTGTTGTAAGCAATCACTATTCCAGCAACAAAAGCAGCTAGTGCAGCAATCACTATTCCAATAGGCGAAGCAATAAAGGCAATAACTGGAATCAAACTACTAATGGAACTAGCAAGTGTTCCTAAAACCACCAAGACTGGACCAATAGCAGCGACTACACCTGCAATGGTAATGATTGTTTGCTTTTGATTGTCGGTCAGTCCACTAAACCACGTTGAAACCTTTTGAATCGCATTACTTGCTGCTTCAAAAGCAGGAAGAAGCGCTATTTGTACTTGCTCGCCAAGTTCGCCCATTGCAATTTTAAATTGATTCTGTGCAATTTTCGCTTGGTCGATTGGATCCAAAATATCATTAAATGTTTGATCCACGGTGCCAGCCGCATTTTTAGCTGAATCTGCTAAACCATCCATTGATAATGCACCACTATCGATTGCTTCTACCATTTTTGATGCAGCCTTAGTTCCGAATACTTCACTAGCAATAGTAAGTTTTTCTTGTTCAGTTGTTGCACCTTTGATTGATTCAATCGTTCCACTCAAACCATCTTGCATGGTCTTGTTATCTTTCGCATACACAACACTAGCTTTTGCTAAATACCCAAGCGTTCCTGCCGAATCTATACCAGCTTTTTCCATTTGACCTATTAACGTAGTTGATTCAGAAAAACCAAGTCCCATCGCTTTGAGTTGGGGCGCGCCTCTATTTACTGCATCAAATAACTGATCTACCCCTACTCCAGTATCTTGGCTAGTTTTAGATACTGAATCCAAAATCATTGGCAAGTCCTCGATAGATAACCTAAAAAGGTCCATTGATTTTTTCGCATTGATAGTTGATTGAGAAACATCTGATCCATTAATTTCTGAAAACTTAAGCATTCGGCCTGTGGTATCTTCTAATTGCTTGTCCATCAAGCCAAATTGTGTGTTCACTTCGCCGATCCCAGTTGATATATTTTCCATATCTGTTGGAATTTGACCAGCTACTGTTTTAAAGCTGTCTTGCAATGATTCTAGTTGCTCCCCTGTAGCACCTGTGGCAGTTGTGATACTGTCCAAACTGTCATCTAATTCTTTAAATGCAGCAATAGAAGCGGCGCCAATTCCCATGATCGGTGCTGTTAAACCAACAGTCATCTTCTTACCGACAGATTTCATTTTGTCCCCAGCTTTTTCAATTTTAGCTAACTTCTCGGCAGTCTTAACAGACAAGTCACCTTGTTCTTTCAAGGCTTCGTTGGTACTTTCTAATGCAGATCGTAATTTATTTTCACCTGTTTCTGATTCCAACAAGCGTTTGTAAAGCTTTTGTGATTCTTCTGAATACTCCCCAGTTTCTTTAACTGATTTTTCGTATTCCTCACGCAATAATTTGGTTCTTTGTTCGGCTAAAGATAATTGCTTTTCAAGCTTTTTCTTAGTTGCCGTTAATTTTTCTGTTTGTGTTGCATCTTTATCCATAGCGGATACCTGGTTTTTGTACTCGGTAGCCGCTAAGTTCATTTCTTTGTTGATATCTTTGATTGTTCGAGAATAATTGACTTCTCCGTTTGTCTTAAAATTTAAGACAACATCAGATTCTTTCTTTGACACGTTAGCGCTCCTTTCCTACCACCAAGGACTTTTATCCATAGTCACACTTGCAGGTGGTTCAAACTCCGTATTACTCGTTAACCACTGTATGTATGACTTAAGCCACAAGTTCGGTGTTGATTTCAAAAAGAAACCCTCACTCCATCCTAAAAGAGTAAGGGCGACGTATAAGTAAAAAGCCCAGGGCGTTCCTACTTCCGTTTGTGTTTTTTCTTTTTGTTTTTCTTTTGTTGCGGAGTTTGATAATCTTGTGGCTTCTTGGATTTTTTTACATCAACATCTTGAAAATTCTGTGCTGCGAATACCTCCATGCAGGCCCCATAAACTTCAACAACCGTAGAATTCATTCCTAAGAATTTAAAAATTGTTTCTGGTGTTTCGTCTAATCCGCCAGTTTTTAACATGCCATAAATTAAAGCACGCATGATCTTTAAATCCGAAGCAGATAATTCTTTTGAAGAGATACGTCCACCACTCTTATTTAGCATTGCGTTCATATCTTCTTCAAATTTTGAATAGTCGTCATCATAAATATCCGCAATATGCTCCATGGTTTCCATGGTTAACAAGATTGGGAACTGATGACCTTTAATTGTGACAGTTGGTGTATCTGAAACGACAATCCCATAATCAGCTAACTTTGCCATTATTCACCTCCACCCCCAGGTGTTGATGGAGTTACTAATTTTTTCCATTGTTCTTCATCGTAAATAGGTTGTGCAATGAATTTTTCAAAGTCCCCTGATTTTGCACTTGATCGGTTAGAATCAAAGCTTGAATACATAACATTGTTATGCTTCAAACCGACTGAAACAAAATTAGCAGTTACATCATTAATTTTTGTTTCGTCTTCTGCAGTAGTATATTCTTCATCAATGACATTTGATAATTGTGTTTTAGGGTACCAAACTACTTTCTTCCCCCCATCTTCAATGTTTCCAATAAATCCAAAGGCGAAATAAGGAAATTCACGCGCCGTATTTTTTCCAAAAGTAACACCAGCCTGGGCAATTAAGCCTTTTAGCTCATCCATCACTTCGATAGGAATTCCCACGTGATCCAATCCAATTTCATGTTTTGTTTCACGGCTCACACGACGAAACATTTTACTTGAAGCCCATTTTTCTAAAGCTGTTCCATTTCCCTTAATACCTAACTTTGTAGCGATTGGTAATCTAATTACTTCACTATAAGTTGGTGCCACCCCAACTTCATCAGGCGTTGCCATCATGGCAATTAAGATGTCATCTAATCCTTCAAAATAATACACATCTTGTTTTCCCAAATTACTCATCCTTCCCATAAATCTAATATTTGTTGTGTCATGATTTTTTCAATCTGATCTTTATTTTGTTCAAACGTACCACTAGCAAAATGCTGGGCTTTTTGATTCTTTGTTCCATTTTCAGCAAATCGCCAGTAAAAGGCAGTTCCTTCAAACGCAACTTGTACTTGGTCATCTTCAATAATGACTTTTACCTGATCAGCCATATGTTTTTTCTTTAATAGTGATTTAGGTATTTTGGGCAGCAACTGCTCTCTATAAAAATTGGCAGCACTCGTTAATGATTCCAACGACAATTTTGTTGGGTCTACTTGTGCAAGAGTACCCAAATAGTCTCCCATATCCGCAAATCCATTATTATTGGCCATTTTCTATACACCTCACATACGTATAAAAATTTGTCACTGTATCATCGTTTTCATCACCCTGAATACCTACAAAATCAGCATAAGGAATACCAGCGTTTTCCAACGCATTTTCTAAATCCGTCAAATCTTTTTCTGTACCTGTTGTATAAAAAGAAATTTGATAGTAGGGCATTCGTCTATGCACTTTAGACGATGCCATTTTTTTACCTTGACTAACATTTGAATAAACAATATATGGATAATCGGTTCCTTTTTCCGCTTTGTCACGTGTTACAGGTACACCTACTGCTTTTAGCGTTGCCCTTAATTTCTCAAAACTAATCGACATAAGCCAAACTCAACTCCATTTCTCGTTTATCCATATCTGTATAAATACGAGTAATTTTATAGGTCACAGAATCGATTCTAACAGCACTAAACTTTTCAGTGATGGATTTATCCAATCTCACTTTAATTCGTCTAACAACGTCCGTTTTCGCTTGCTGTGAAAGATATTTTTCTTGTGCGGTCACACCAATATCTTCGTAGAACAGATTTCTTTTCGATTTATAAACTGTAACTGGCCTATCGTTTAAATCCAGCGCTACTTCAATATTCAACAATTCAGCTTTCCAACGCAGATTATTGGTTTGTCTCTTCGGCATGTTGAATCACTCCTTGAATCACTCCTTGAATAATAAATGGTGTGATTGCATTTATTGCCTTATCTAATTCATCTTCTGAAATACGATACTCATAGGCGATTCCCGCAACCATTAAAATTAAGTATTCTTCTTGTCCTCCAGTTGCAGTTTTTACATAATTTCTTGCCATATTTAAATAAACAGAGAGCATAGAAGTATCCATGCCCTCTTCAAAATGAATATGTGCTTTAAATTTTTCTTCTAAAGATAATTCTTTAGTTTCTTCATTCATAATTATTCACCGCCTCCAGCTGGCTTAGTAATTTCATAGCGATAAACGGCTGGTTCAAATGGTGAGTATACTAATTGGCCATCTAACAAATTGTAAATTTGGAAACCAATTTGATTTTTACCAGAAAATTTTTCAATTAGTTTTTGAATTTCTAACGCACCAATAACTTCTTGAATTTTGAAAGCAGAAAAATCACCGAAATATAATACTGGTGTATCTGGTTCACCTTTTTTATCTGCTGCATCGGTCCAATCAACTGGATAACCAACTAACTGATAACCAATACCACCTTCTGCTTGAGTAAATGGACGTAATAATGGGAAACCATCATCTGTTTTCATTTTCTCGATAGCAGTCAAAGCCGCACGATTAATAATAAAGCGACCTTTTTTCATTACTTCTGTTACTGGTGTATTTTTAAATTCAATCAACGCATCATATAATTTTTGACCAGCACCTGGTGCTGTTAAATCTAAAGGCTTTTCAAATGCAACAGCTTTTTTAGCTAGGGCGCCTGGGTTTTCATTACCTGCATCATCACCATTAAACATATAGTTAATTTCTTTGCGAACATACGCTTTTTTCAATTCTTCTACAACGATATCTTCTACTGGAACACCAGACATTTTTAATAGCTTTTTAGTTACAGTTGCCAATGCATCGAATTCTGATGGATCAAGTAAAATTTCATCAAATTCAATTGCAGTTTCTACAATGTCAGTTTTACGTTCTTTTTTATTTACATTAGCATCTGCTTTTTTAACAAGAATTGGATATTTCACATCACCAGCAGTACGCTTGACTGTTCCGTACTTACGTAATAAATTTTCTTCTTGTGCGTAGGTGATTACTTCGGATGCAATAACTTCTGGTACAGTTACTGAACCATTACCTGCTTCAATACCTAAGGAACGTGCTTCTTGCTCTGTAATATTTCCAACAACAAAATTTGCAAATGCTTTACGAATTTCTTTCTCACGTTTTTCTTTAGACAAAGTATTTCGCGCTTGCATACCATTACGGATAGAACCAAGCAATCCATCTCGTTGTTCTTGGCTAATCATTCCTAAACGATTTTCTTCTTCAACTTCAGTAGAACGGCCTTCACCATCTGTATCTGTTGCTGTAGCTGCTGTTGTATCACTATTTTCTGAATCATTATTTTCATCACTTGATTCTTCATCAGTTGATACTTCATCTAGCTCTTCTTTAATACCTTTTAATTCATCAATTAAACCATCAATTTCTTCATTAATTGAATCCAAATCCGCTTCACGTACTTCTCCAGATTCAATTTGACCTCTTAAATCACTTAATCGTTGCTCGTGGCGAGCTTGTAATTGACGCAATAATTTTTTGTTCATGTTTTTTCCTCCTACGCTTCAAGCGCTGTTTTGATTTTTTTAATTAAATTTTTTCTAGTTTTAATATCTTGCTTCATTTCTTGTTTGTTTCTTGATAACGCTGCTTCTGTATCTTCGTAAGCAGGTAACGAAACAATAGAAACTTCATATAATTCGACTTCATTTATGGTTCTTAGTACTGGTTCGGAATTATAATCCCAAGTTTCTTCCGTAGGATAAAACCCAAAACTGCACTGATTGATGTCACCACGTGTCATCGATTGAATCAAATCATTTGCGATTGTTGTGTTTGGCAACTCAACTTCAAATCGTAGTCCCTTATCATCTTCTTCAAGTTTCAAAGTTCCGCTTTTTGTACGCCCTAGTACTTTGCCCCAATCATGATCAAATAAACAACGCACGTCGGAATTTGCTAAAGCACGGCTAAAGGCACCTGGCTTAATTACTTCATTCAGCCCATCCCATAACTCTGTCGGGCTATTAAATACGGCTGCATAGCCAGTAACAATCTGTGTTTGACTATCTTCTTCACTTCTTGTGGTGAGGTTAGTGATGTCAAATGTCCGAATTTCCTGTTTCTTCATTCTTATCACCTCCCTTCAAGTCGTCCTCTGTTGTCAACGAGTTATCTGTAGCATTCTTCTTGCCAATTTCTGTTAGATCATTTGAAATATATACAGCTTGTGTTGCTGCAGTATTTTGTTTAGGAAAACCAAGCATTTCTGCTACATTGTCAGGACTTGTAATACCAGTTCGCACAATGTTATATCCGATATTTGTCTTGGTAGAATACGGTACAAAATCTAAAATATTAATTTTCCATTCCACTCGATAGCCAGAATTAGGCGTAAAAAAAAGAGCGGAGTAATGCTCGCTCTTGTTCTTTAATATTGGTTTAATTGCTTTATTGTGAAGATACATCATCGCTTTTTCAATATCTGATTTCATTAATGATTGATAGGTATTTACATCTATTCCTAAAAATTTCCCTAAGTCTTTTTTATAAACACCTAAATAATTAAGAATAGCGGAATCATCCACAGGACTTTTTAAAGTATCAATAGAATAACCTTTTCCAAGCGGAATCATTTTAACTGAATGATTACTATCGTCCTGAACGCCTTCCAACTGATCTAAAATAGCTTTTACAATTTTTTGTTGGGCGCTGTTATTCGGATTAATGTGAGCATCCAGCTTTAATAAGAAAGCAAGTAACCCGCCTTTAGTATATTTATCTGTCAAAACTTTTTCAGCGCTTAGAACGCCTTCTAGTGTGCTTTTTGCAAGATCGATAATTCCAGCACCTTTTAAGGAATCAACACCAATATTTTTTATATGACGAATCATGTTTCCTGGTATTGGCTGACCATTCATTGAAAATTTTTCAATTAAACGATCATCAATGGTTGTTTGTACGCCGTAACCTAAATGCAGTTGATCATTATCAGTAATTGGAAAAGCTTCCCCATTAATTAGCAATGTGTTTGTTTCTAGTTTTGCAAATTCAAAACCAGTTAGATAATTGTTCGGTTTTTTTAATATATTTAACAAGAAATGATTTTTTACTTCTTCGCCATCAGGACCAATCACTACTGGTTCAGCTAACGCAACTTGATTTGAAATATCTTGTACCAACTCATACACATCGGACGATTCCATAATTGATGAATCATTAACATAACGTTGCGAATATCTTGTTGAGTTTCCATAGATATCTTCAATCCATCCACGTTTTTCTAAAAATCCATATACTGCATTTGAAAATCTATCTCTTAACTTCAATTTCTCACCGCCTTTCTATTATCGATAGATAGAATCTAAATAATCGTCCATGTCGTCCTCATTCACATCAATCATTTGATCCATTGTTTCTTTATGCGCACAAAGAAAGGCCACAAATCCATCGATCTTTCTCTTTGACTGGTTTTTACTTGGCACTTTACGACCTTGAAAATCCATTTTGACAACCACATTTAAAGCGCAATACAAAAATAAAGGATTATCAAACATAATCCTTTGCTCATAAAATAATCGTTCGGTATCTTCAAGTGGTGAATTCAATACTCTTGCGTACTGATCAACTTGTATACATTCCAAGCCTAAGTTTTCCAATTTTTCAACTAATCGGTCACTCATCGCTGGATCATAATTGACTTGTTGAACATCATAAAAATCCATGCAATCTTCAATAAAATGAAATATTTGTTCCTGATCAATTAACTTACCGTCACAGAATTCAACAAATCCTTGTTCTGCTAATTCAGAATACGGCACATTATCTTCCTTTTCTCGAAAGTCAATATTTTCACTAGGAATAAAATATAATTGTTTTACTTTGAGTATAGCTTTTCCTTCGGCATCCCATGTAGGAAAATTTAATGATACACAAGTTAAATCTCGGCTTTTAGATAAGTCCAAACCAATCCAACATGGCTCACCGCTTAAATTTCCTAATTCATTTGAAGAAACCAAACAAGGTTCCACTTGATCTTGTTCAAAGAAATTATCCGCACCATTAACAAACACATCTAAATGCTTCGTTAAAAATTCAGCTTTCGAGTGAGCGGAACGTTGCGCAGTTTTAAAGGCTGATTCTAAAGCAGACAAATCAACAGATATTCCCCAGTTAGGATTGCACATTTCCCAAACTTTTTTATCTGTCCAATCATAATTTTTATTTGGCTCATAAATTAAAACAAAGTTTGAATCATTGTCATCACGTTTTAAGACCTCTTTTGCTTCTTTATAGACGCGAATACCAACTGAACTACTTCCCTTACCAGCTGTTGAAATATTAAACATTAACGGTTGCGGCAATGAAATTTGTGCTGACTTAAAGTTGTCGTACTGTTCCATTTTTTCTTGTTTATGCAACTCATCGTTTAAAACAAAATATGGATTGGAGCCCTCTATGTTGTCAATATTTTTTGTTTGAACAATGAACTTGTTTGTATAAGCCATTTCTTCATGTAAATAGTCATACGTAATACTTGAAACGGTACCTTTTGGACCTTTAAATATTTTAGTTCCATCCAATAACACAGGATTATTTAGAATAGTAGCGGCAAAAGGCTTAGCAGCATATTGTGCTTGAGCAAAATCGGAAGCACATGCATAGCAATCGACAGATAAAGCACCTTCGCCATACATCGCATATCCCAACGCACCTACGGCTATTAATGTTTTCCCATTTTTCTTTGGTATTTGTACATATGCTTCCCGAGTGACACGGACGACTTGGCCTTTTTCATTTTCCTTTACCCAACCATAAATCCAAGAATAAATGAATTTTTCCCACGGCTCTAAAAGAAATGGTTTGCCTACCATGTCGCCTTTCGTGTGAACAATAAAGGATTCTACCCAGTCCATCATTTCATTTGCACGATCAATATCAAACCAAATATCTTTTCGTTTCTTCCATCGATACCAACGATCTATTGCTAAACGAACCGTTTTTGGATATTTCTTAGGATGCTTTCTAACTTCTTTCGCAAATAAATCGGCATAATTTACACCATGTTCAATCATGTTTCATTACCTGCCTTTTTACGCCATTTATTTCGATGTTTAGCCAATTCATCAACAGGTTTTTCTTCTGGTCGTTTTATTTCTTCATCTGCTCTGGCTGTTGAACCACCAGTAATTTGTCTACCTGCTTTTGCTTTATTTGTTAATCCTAATAAATCTAAAGCTTTCATCTTTTTATCGGCCCAAACTTCGACTTGTTGTGCCAGCGGATGCTTACTGTTGTTTGTAGCACCAGCTTTATTTGTTGTTTTTTGTGTTTCTGGAAAACCTTTTTCTTTCCACAACATGTACTTGTATTGGTAAACTTCAAAAATATCCAAATATGACTCAATCAATGGATCAAGAGTAATAGTGTATAAATCAGACTTGCGCATAATTTCTAAAATTCGTGCTTTTTCATGATTAACTTTTTCATCAACAATCGCTTTACGTTGCGCTTTAGTGGTCATTTTTTTATACACCCCCTTTTTATTTTTGAAATTTTGACCTAACGATACGCGTGACTCCCTCTACCCTATCTCCCAGATAAAAATTTGAATTCAATTTGATAGGGGGGCTTCATTTAAAAATAAGACGGAAAAACTTTTTTCTCATCTGATTCATTTTCTTCAATCACATGACATTTTGGACACAACAAACGAATATTATTTGGATCAAGCTTGAGCATTTCGTTCTTCTTGATTGGTATCACATGATGTCGATGCGCTTGCCTTCCAAATACAAAGCGGCCACATCTTTGACAGCAACCACCTTCTCTTTCATAAACAAAATCAGAAACATCTTGCCATGCTTTTGTTCGATAAAACGATTTGTTCTTATGGTGATAAGCATTGCCTTGCTTCTTCTTTTTTCTCGAACTTCTAGCATGTTCAGAACAATAGACACCTCTTTCTGTTGTGTTAGAACAACCTTCAAACTGGCAATAGCGCATTATTCAGATTCTTTAATAATATTGAGAATCTCACCTTTTACACGAACAGCACTTGGGATTTCAATATCATTTCGTTTCGCATATTCACGTAATTCTTTTACAGACATTTCTTCTAACACAACAGATTCATCATCAGATGGAACAATCTCATCTTGTTCTTCATCAGCACTTGCGGTTGTTAATAATCGTTCGCCTTTAATTCCATCAGTATCAACCGTTACATTCCCTACAGTAATTGGTAATCCACCAACATGTAAATCAGCTTCTTTACTTAGCATTGATTCAGGATTTTCAGTAACTTCAAAATCAGGTTCTTGGCCTTTAGGAACAAACACATTTCTTTTTTCTTCGGTATCCCAATACTCTGTGCCAGATGCTGAACTTCTAATTAATACACGCATTATTTATCACTCCTTATACACGATAAAATTTAAACTTGCCATTCGAATCAATAAGCGTATAACCTTTTTTATCAATCACTAAATGATCACCATTGCTATACTCAACAATCATTCGATTGTTTTTTATTTTTGCACTTAAAATAAAATGCTTGTTTCTTTTCTTATCTAAATACCTGGGTCTATATACCATTAATACTCACCTTTCTGAAAAGAATAACTGACACTTAGACCACTCTTTTATGCCGTACAAAAAAACATTTTCCAAATAACATTAACCAAGAGCAAGTAAATGCTCCATTTTCATTTCTATATTTTGTTTTAAATAATCCTGTTTTCATTTCATTCATCCTTTCAAAATGAAAAGACGACAACTAAACGAATAGCTGCCGTCTTTGATATTTTTTTGACAATATTAGAATAACACATGAAAATCAATATGTCGGTACTATGTTGGTACTGTACGTACTATACTTTTTTAGAAAATTGAACCATTCGCATAATTTCAGCATGCTTACTTTTGATGTATGAATAACTATAGCCTGTTTCATCAGCAATCGATTCTAACGTTAAGCCTTCCACATATTTCAATTTTAAAATCTTTTGATTTAAACCGCTGAACTTATCAATGAGTTCGATAATTTCCTCACGTTCTTTTTCAAGTTGCTCTACTCGCTGATTCAATTCTTTGATCACTCCCTTTAGGTGATTTTGTTTTTCTAATGAAGTTAAGAACGTTTGATGTTTTGCCAGATCACCATCAGTATCTATATAGTTTGTCCAGCGAGATAATTCTTTTTCGTTTAACTCAATGGACAACTTTAGTTCAAATAATTCATTATCAATAGCAACTAATGAATTTACCCATTCATATATTTGAATCACCCCTTATTCTAAAAAAGTGTGGTAGTGACATACTTTTGCCATACCTAAAAATTAAAGTGTGCCACCTGTGAACCTAACTCTCCCAATGGATACAGAATAATTGCCACACTTGGCACACTTTTTTTGACTATCTTATATATATATTATTAATATTATATATTCTTCTTTTTTTCTTTAAGTAATAAAAAAAAGTATGGTAAATATGGTAATGAGGTAAAATCCCCTTTAGTACCAACGATTTGAAGGTGGCACACTTTTCAAAAAAAGTATGGCAAAAGTGTGCCAAATTTTTAAAAGTATGGCAATTATTCTTCATTCACTTCAATTTTCTTATAATACAAGTACCTTTTCCCCATTATCATCCTTCTTTCCTTTTCATAACCCAAAGATTTAAGGCGTTGCGTAAATTTTGTTTGTGTATACGGCTTACTTCCAGATTCTTCACATGTTTTCAAGTATTCATCATAAACACCTTTTGTTGTCATATTCTCGTCAATCCCACATTGATGAATAAACGTTAAAATAGAATCACTTTCAACAAAATATTCTTCTGTGACTTTCGCGACGGTTTCGGAAGAAGAAAGTTGGCCACCATTATTAATAATTCGCTCCATTGCATTTAAAGCGATATTCAATAAATATGATTTTGCATTATCTGAAGATAATTTTTCATCAATTTTTGGGTCTGCTTTTTTTACTTTGTTATCGCATGGAATAATTACTACACGACGAGCAATCCCACCTGATTTGTCTTTAAACGTTGGCATTTCGTTTGCCGTGAAAATCAACGTCGCTTTATTCTTTAGTTTATATGGCTTCGAATAAATCGGCCGAACCATGATGGTATTTCCTGATGCCAATGTTTTAAAATTCATTGATTTTTCCATGTAACCTGCATCAATATCATCCCCGATGTTTACAAGCTTACCTTCTAATTCCATCACCGACGTTTGATCGTTGAATTGTTCTAATGCTAGGTTTAAACCTAAATCACCAATAAATGAATTAAGCATTTCTAAAAAAGTGGATTTTCCGTTTGCTCCAGATGAGCCAACTAAGAAAAATACTTTATGCGGAAAACCTGCAGTCATTAAAATATGACCAAGCAACTCTTCAACGATTAAACGTAAATCTTTCTTATCTGAAACAAGAAAGTCCAGAAATTCATCAACTGTTTTATCATATGCATCTGGATCGTAATTAACATCTAAAAAGAAAGGCGTAAATTCTCTGGTTGACATTGGGATAATTTCGGCACCGTCTAACATAAAATCATTACGAAATTGAATTGGGAAATCTGCAGCTTCAATCAATTCACCTTTGACTGGTAACAAGTCTAAAATTTGTTTCCATTTAGCTGGTAATAGTTTTATGCGATTATCTATTTGTCTTAATAGTTTGTTTCGGTCATTAATCCAGTAGTTATCTTCCTTGTGGAAAATTGAACCATTGAAAAACTTTACTTGGAATTCTTGGGCCAATGCTTCACTCGTTATGATCATGTCTTTTGGGTCGAGGTATAATTGTTCACGAATTTCTTTCTCACTAACCGAATTGACCAATGCATGAATATCAGTTGTTGGCAGTGATTCTTCATAAACATCGTCATTGATAAACTCGGCAATCTTTGTCAATGTATCATAATCAAGTTCGTACATTTCACGTACTGCCATTAAATGAGAATAGAGCGAACTATTTCTTGCCCCTTCTTTCATGCCAGCAAGTACATTTTTAACTTTCACTGGCAATAATTCGAGTGGCAAAGCAGGTAAATCATCAAACATTTCAAATGTGCCATGCATTTTTCTAAGTTGGCCGTTTTGTTTAATGGTCGCTGTTGATTTATTACCTGTTTTGTAATCAACTTGCGCACCTGAAACCGTTAATTTCTTGGTCCAGTTTTTTAATAGAATTTTATGGCCATTAATTTGGACAGGTCGTTTATAGTAAAGGTGAATACCACGCTTGGTTTCAAAAGCCATGGTTGGATATTTTTCTAATAACTTACGGCCAATCTCTGGAAATTCATCAAAATCAACCACAACTGTTTCTTTGTTTAACAAAATGGCTGCATTATCAAGTTTTGATAAATCAGTATAGAAATCATCCAAACTTTTTTGGTCTGGCTTTTTCTCTCCTGGGCTTAATTTTATAAAATTTAACACACTATTTTTTCACCTGCCTTAGAAAATATTTTTTTCAATTTGCTTAATGTACCATTGAACATCAATATCTTTTTTTGTGGCCATACTCGAAGATAAAAATTTATCTGGTGATCCAGGTAATTTCGAGTGTAGGTCTTTTTTTACTTGAAAAACGCCACCACAACTTTTGTTCGTGGTTGCAATTCCACACACTGTATTATTTATTCGTTTGTACGTTTGATTTACTCTTTGTTCGATGTGTTCAAAATCGCCTTGTAATTTACCAATATAATAAAAATCTTCAATATCGCCATTTTTGAATTGCTGGATAACAAAATCTTGTGGTTTGATATTAGCAACTACATTTGCAAATACACCAGCACTAACAATTGGCATATTATTAGATAAATAAGTAGGCGGTGCAAATATTCCTTTACGAATAAAGTCACCATCAGTTGTTTGAAACACATAATCATTAACCGCTTTTTGCCATACCTGTTTTATTGATGTGATAGATACATTCACATGCAATTGTTCACACCAACGATTTAATAAATCCCGAATCAGTGGCTCCATGATTGGATTTATCTTTACAAGAATGCCGTCGGTATTTGTTTGAATTAATTCTTCTATGAATTGTTCTAAAACCAAAATCAAATGTGTAATGATTAATTGCCCACTGACCGTTACTGAAAAAAACTTTTGTGGATCATACATAGCTGAATAAGGATTATTCATTGAGCCATTCACTGCGTTAATTAACGTCTTGTAAGTTAGTTTTTCTGTCTGAACCTTTTTATCATACAAATCAGAAAAAGCACTAGGATTTTTTATACTCCTACTTAAAAAATTATTATTCAAAATAATAGTTGGAAAGAACTGCTTCACATCTATAAGTAGAAAATATCCGTTTCCTTTGTATTTTTCTTTTGCTGCATGCAAGCCACCAAAACCGTAGATATGCGTTAAACCTGCTAATGTCATTTTGAATTTCTCCGTTTTGAGTTTTTCCTCTAGCGTATTCTTATAGCTATTTTTTATTGATTCATAGAAATTTAACACGCGGTCAGGTAGTTCATGCTTAGGTACATTTTTATCAATATCAAAAAATAAAATATTGGGGCGCTTCGGCATTTTCTTAGCTTGTAAAATTTCTGCAGCTAAATTTGCACGTGTTTTTGTCACAGATCGTGGTGATAAATCAAATTCTTTCACTATCTCGAATTTTGTTTCTAAATATTCTTCACGTTCTTCAAAAATCTTTTCGCATACGTCAATTCGCTTCTTGCAAAATTCCTCTAACGTTTGCGCTGAAATATCCATACGTAGATTAAATGCTATTTCTTCAATAGTACAATTCCTAGCTTCTTGACTTAAATCAATACAAAGCTGTTTTTGTAAAAATGAACTTTTTCCATCAGTTAAAATTTTGGCCAAAAATTTGTCTGTTCCACGATGGTTTCCATAGCTAACAAGATAAGTGACAGATGAAAGAGCCTGTGCTAGGCTCTCTCTGTCATTTGCGGTCGTGTACGTGTTATCTGTTTTGAAAACTGCTAGCCAATCATTTTTATTTTGGTACAACCAGTAAAAAGTAAACATTGGCCAGGCCCCTTTCTAATTTTTAAAATGGTAAATCTTCATCAGAAATATCAATAACATCAGTGGTTTTTGGTTCATCTTCATACGCAACAAAATCATAATTTTTATATGGTTTTGACGGGTCTTTTTTATTTGGTGATGAGGATACCACTAAAATATATTGGCTGCCAATTACATCTTGAAAGGCTGTTGCAAGTGTTTCTTCATCTTCCCAATCATCATCGGTCAATTGTAAACCAACAACGCTCGCTAATTTTCCTACTAGTTTAATGTTTTTGTTTAACACAAAAGATGGCACTGCGCTTTCATCAAATCCTAAATTGATAAATTCTTTTCGTCCTGCAGCTTCTCCAACAGTTACTTCATTAGTGAAAGACAAAGCTTCCCAACCGCTGCTAAATACTTTGTGTTCTACTTTTTCCAACGTTACATCATATTCACCGTCAGATAGTCCTTCGAATCCACCTGCGTTTGGATCGTCTGTTTTTGGATCGAATCCCGCTAATACTTCATTTGCTAAATCTTTTAATCCCATGTTAAATTCCTCTTTTCAATATATTTTTAGTTTTATTTTTTTGTTGTTTTTTAGATTTTTGGTTTGATACGGCGTTGAACAGTCGCTGTTTTTGCTGGTTCCACTTTAGATGCCGTTTGATTAACTGGTGCTGTCGTTTTTGTCTTACGCTTAGTTGGCTTAGTTTCGCTAACTTCTTCAGTTGCTTTTTCACTGGGTGTATCTTCATCCGTTGGTTTTAACACATCTTCATTTTGTTCCAATTGCTTCACAATTTCATTCTGCTGTTTCTTCGTTGTTTTCGGTGTTCGTCCAAAAACACCTGTGACTGTGTCTAAAATAGCTAAAATGGTTTTGTCATCTACTTGATCACGCATATAGTCTTTACGGCGTGCCTTTGCAACTCTAATATAGTTCTTCCCAACTTTTTTACATTGAATAGACAAATCACAGTTACCATTTACGATGTTTTGATGTTTTTCTTTCAATGAAGGAATTTCTATTTCCGTTGTTCCTTCAAGTTTTGTTGCATTTCTTGAAATGTAAATCACGTTCATTGGTAAAGATTTTAATTCAATCACTAGCTGTTGAAAAATGTTAGTAAATGCTGCATAGCCTTTTCCGTAAGGAATATCACCTAAAGTTTCAACGCCTTCTTTGTCACAGATGTATTGCTCAATCATTACTACAATGTCGTCAATTACATCAAGAACTACTGTTTCGTAGGTGTGTTTTTCTGTTTGTAATGCAGTAATCAATTTATCTAACTGATCAATCACTGAACGCTTGATCTTTCCATTCGTGTCTTTGATATTTCTAAGTTGAACCGAAGGAACGGTGTTTGCTTCTGCATTTCCATCAGTGTTAAAAATGACTGGGTTTGGAAATTGTGAAGCTAGAAAAGATTTTCCAGACATTGTTGGCCCCCATACAAAAAAGTTTCTAGGTGTATCTTTCGGTACTTGCGGTTTATTTGGTGGTAGTATTGACATTAATTATTCCCTCCTAATTTGTTTTCATATTCTTTTCTAGCTATTACAGCTTGTTCAAATTCTTTAAAATAACCAATGTGTTTTCGTTTGCCATTCTCATATATTCGCACTCTCCACATTGTTTTTTCTTTGCTCCAGCTAACACCTCTTACACCTGTAGTGCTGCGTTTTGTAGGTGCTGATTTTACAAAGTTACCATTTTTGGATGAGTATTGAACATTCTCTTTTCTTCCCATCCATTCCAAGTTGGATACACAATTATTTGTTCGGTCGTAGTCTTTATGATTTACATCAGGAAGATTATTCGGATTTTCTAAGAAAGCTTGTGCTACTAATCTATGAACACGCATTTTTTTATTTTTCCCGTTTTTAGACAAAGTAACAATTAAATACCCTTTGCCATTTTTATAAGGCTTAAGAATTTTTCCTGTTTTCTTACTTCGTATGTCACCTTGCGAACTAACTTCGTAATATTCACAGTAATCTTTTATTGATTTCCACAAAGCTTTTTCTCCTTTCTCATGCTAAAAATCCTCCTTCAACGATTTCTTTGCTACGAGCAAATTCTTCGGTTACTTGTGCTTCATAGTAATCGCCAAAATCTTTATGATTTTTAGAAACGATGTTTTGTTTAATCACTGATCCTTCTGTTTCATTAATCATTTTTTGAATCTCTTCTTCGGCTTCTTTTCTAGTTGATGCATAGAATTTGCTTGTTTTCTTCAATGGTCTAATCATGTCATTTGTCCTCTTTGCTTTCTGTAATTTTTATAGAACCTTTAACAGGTGATTCTTTTAAATACTTGTTGTAAATGTCAGGTAATTCTTTTTTTAGTTTCGTGCTATCTACCGATTTACGAGTGGTCGGTAGGATACGAGTAATCACAATGTCACCTGTATCAATCTTTTTAATATCTTGTTCTTCCATTTTTTGGTAAAGAAGTTCGCGGAACTCTTTTTGTTGTTCTTTTAATTGCTTAACTTTCTTGTTAAAGTCCAACATTTCAAGTTCAAAGCGTTCTACACGTGCAACTAATTTATTTACATCATTCCCGACAGAATAATATTCAGTTTCAGTCATATCAGGTTTTTCTTTTAAATATTCCACACGGATCCAAAAAGTTTCGATTGCATCCAGAATCTTTTCAATTTGTCCTTCATCGCGTTCAATTTCTTTAATTTTCAATAATGAAGAATCAAATTCTAAATCAAAATCTGTTGGTCTTTGATACATGGCCAACCAGCCATAGTCACAACCTGTTTGATGAAAATAAAGCTGCATTTGGGCTTCATATACGGCAACTGTTGGTTTTGTTCCATGAGTTTTAATCTCTAATAAAATTTCATTTTCGTTATCAATACCATCAACATTTGAACGAATATAGTCATCCTTATCTATAAATGTTTCTGGATGAAAATTTAAGCTATTCATGGTATTAATGTATTCACGTATAGCTGGTTCCATTTTGTTACCAAAGTTTATATACGGATTGCTAATTTGTTCTGGCACTACAATGCCAGCTTTTTCTTTGGCCAATTCAAATTGTGTTTTATATTTTGAAAGGCCAAGAATAACTGGTACATCTGAACCACCGACATATTGTGTACGTTTTTCAGTTACATTTTTATCTTGTTTCTGCACACCAAACATGCTATTCCTCCTCAATACATTTAAACAAGCCCTCTGACTTCTTTAATATTTCTCTTTCTCTTTTATATACATTTTCTTCAAAGAAAGCTTTTGCTTCTTCGTTATTGTTTATGTCAATTTCAACATATTCATCTTTGAAAGCTTCTACAAAGCTCATCTATTCATCCCCCACTTTCACAGCAAACGGCCAGTAACGTTCATCAATTGCTTTGATTACTGATTCAGTAAGTTTATATGCTGAATCGTGCCAATTTGTTAGTTCTTCATACTCAACAAGTCTAGCATCAGTTCTACCACTAAAAAGTTGCACTAAATATTTATGGTCAATAACTACTTTATACAACTGTTCTTTCTCGACTTCGTAGCCGTTATCAATCGCATTCAATAGTTTTACTTTATTTTCTGGATGTAAAAGCCAACCCTCAACATCGTCAGTTATCAATGTATATTCGTTATAATATAAGCATTCTAACTGTTGACCAACGAATACCATGAATGCAGCACCAGAACTTAGTTTTTTATCACTAATTCTACCCTTTAAACCATCAAGCCAATCTGCCACGAATTCCTCTTCATGTGAAAATATGACTTTTTTAGGTTCGTCTAATTGTTTTAGATCGTCTAGGATTTCCTTTCGAGCAACACCATATCCTGCAATATAAATTTCACGCTTAGTCAATGCTAATGGTGATTCGATTAGTTTGTATGCAGGCGCACCTTTCTTGCTTTCCCATTTCTCAATCAATTCTTGTTTACTCATCCCCTACTCACTTCCCATTCTTGTAGTCATATACAATTCTTCTGAAAAATCTTCTTTGTTTTCTAAGGCTTGGTAAACGGCTTGCTCAATTGTCTGTTGCGTTATAAAACGATAAACCGTTACTTTCTTAGTTTGGCCATTACGATAAGCACGCCCCAGCGCTTGACTGTAATCTTGATAAGAATAAGTTGGTGTATAGAAAATAACTGTATTCGCATATTGCAGTTCAATTCCTGCGCTACCAGCCATATATTGAACAAAAGTGACACTATTCTTCAACGATTTCCAAGACTGCTTAGGCGGTAAATTAGAATGCTTTCCGTTCACTTCAAAAAATGTTTTATTTTTAATTTTTTCCTTCAATGCTTCAATTTCTTTTTGATAGTAATAAAAGATAATGATGTTGTTTTCTGTGCCTTCACAAAGCATTTGGGCATAGTCTAATTTGTCTTTTTGGTTCGCATAGTATCTCAACCCATGAGCCAATTTAGATGGTGTATCATATTCTTCATCACCTAGTACCCTATCTTTGGCCACTGTCATATAATCTTTACTCTTTTTAAATTTCACATCTTCAAAAATCAATGGTGGCAAGTCTAATGCTTCATCTTTTGATATTGAGATAGTGAAAGAATCATATTTTGAATACAATTTTTCTTCATGAAGCCATCCTTCAATCTTAGGTACTCGTCGTGTACCAAGATACATCGTCCCCCATTGTGCATACTGATCATTCATTTCTTTTTTTGATTTGAAGTAACCAAACATAATGAAATAGTTGTACGTATCTTCCCATCCATTACTGGCTGGCGTTGCTGTTAAAAGAAGAAAATGACTAGATTGTTTAGTTAACTTCGCAGCTGCTTTGCCACGTTGTGAAGTTGAATTTTTGATGTAATGTGCTTCATCAAAAATGACAAACCAACCTTTATACAGTTTGTAACTATCCGTTAATTTCCCATAACTTAATTCAGTAAATGAAATTTCAATCTTGTAGAAATCACACACGGCCTGTATATCTCTTCGCCAGCCGCCTTCTTTGATTTTCTGTGGTGGTGCGACAATTAAAATTGGTTCACCACGTCCATATTTCAAATATTGATGAATAGCGGTAATTGTTTTTCCTGTTCCTGTATCCATTGCTAATAGATAATTGGCATCGATTGAATCAATTATTTTCTTTTGAAAGTCATATAACATTTCTTTGTTTGAGCATTGTGGATACATCGTCCACACTTCTTGCGACAATACTTATCCCTCCTGCTTGTTCGATTCTTCTTAGTTTACTTTTTTGTAATGCACTGACAACCCCACCACTTGGCCGCTTTACCTCAATAGCAACAAAATAGCCATTGACACAAGCCAAAACATCAGGTGTTCCTGCTGGTTGATACATAGAACCATGTACTTTTAAATAATAGGCACCTAAAGAATCGAGATATTTTTTTATCTGGTTTTCAACTTTCTTTTCTGGTCCACTCATTTTGTATAATCCCTTACTTTAAAAACACGCAAAGGCTCTGGATAAATTGACGGATTTAAAGTTTCAAGGTGAGTACCTACACCTTTCTTTTTCGTAGTTATTCTTGATGGAAATTTGTTCTGTAACTGTTGAAAACACTCTTCTGGGGTACCAACAGCATAAATCTTATGACTGTTGTCACCTTTTACTACAATCATTGACTGTACCTCCTAAAGATAAATTACTGTACCGCATTCTCTACATTCGTATGTTTCAAAGCCAATTTCCATTTCTTCTTTACAGTTTGGACAGATTGGTAGCAGCATTCACAAAACTCCTTTTCCGTGTTATTATTTACTTGTATATTTTTTGTTTAGTAGCTTACTTCGTCTGCAAACGAGGTAGGCTCTTTTGTTTTGACAAATATAGTCGATAAGACAAATCGATTTGTCTTTTCATTGCATCATGCCAGTTTTTACTAGCTTTACTTCGATCTGGCATTGTCATTATCATACCTGCTTTCCTCATAGCAGATATTTTTCTACATATTTGATATTTGCTTCTATTCAAAAGCCTAGCTAGATACGCCGTATTTAAAACATAACCATTTTCGTCAAACTTTATTTCTTTGAGCAATAAATTAATATCGTCCTTTGTGTAAGGTCGATGCCTATTAGGCTTCAATCGTCCCTCTTTAAATAACCGATTGAGTTTATTTACGATTGCATATTCTGATTGATTCAGCTCGTGTGCTATAGTTACTAGCGGACAACCTGCTGTATACAACGAAATAATGCGTTCTTTTTCTCTACTCGTAAGAGGCTGAGCGGGTGGGTCTATTGGATCATCCCAGTAAATCTCAAAAAGTTGACCTTTTTTTCGCATGCGCAAAACCTTGGTATAAACAATTTTTCTGTCACATCCAAATAATTCTGCTAACTCATGATAGTTACAAAAAAACCCTCTATGGTCATACTTCGCATTTTTTATGAGTAGTTTTTCCTCCTCGGGAGTCCACCTTTTGGCCATCTAACTAACACCCCACTTCATTGAGCATTTTTTGATAAGCAGCTTCGTAACGTTCTAACTCTGCTTGAAAATGTTTTAACGTGTGAATGTCTTGTTGAATTGGATGTTTTGCACTTTCATGACGTACTGCATCTCTTAACGTTTCAATTTTTTCTCGCACTGCCTCACGTACTAAAAAGGCTTCATTGGCTGTTAACATAGGTTTTTCTCCTTTCATTTGTGGTGGTATAGCTTGTTGTCGAGTTGGTAAAACAGCTCCTGTCCTACTATCTTGAAATGTTGGTTGTGAGTTCATTTGTTTCATTAAAACACTATTTATTCGGTTTTCAGCTTCACTTAATCGCTCACCAATTATCCAATTATGAAAACACAATATAGCTACTGGAATTGCGACTATTCCTATTACGTCGAATACACCCATTTAATTCACCTCGATTACCTTGTTCTTAAGTATTGTTGATAATTTATTTGCCAATTCCTCAGCTAACCATCTCGTGGTATCGTTAGTTGTAAATGCGTCAATCATTTTTATAATATTTTCAGCATCTCTAACACTTAAGCCGTTGAATTCAGGTAAAATATTCATAAGTTCAGCATCGACTGTTGAACTTAACTCTTCAATCTTCCGCGCAACAATATTTTCTGGTGCATTTGTTTTATCTATATTCATTTATTTCACCTCGCGATTCTGTTTCCTCTTGTAATCTTCACCAGCGTTATCGGCTATCCAACTATTAAATGAACATAATTCAATGACAAGGTTATAAGTCATCAACACCAATGCATAAATCAGTAAAATCTTTCCATCTGCTTTTGTGCCAATTAGTAATCCCACTCCAAAGATATATAATCCGTAGGTTAACCTATTTAGGTTTCTGTACATTTTTTTCATTTTGTTTTTTATCATCCTTTCCTTTAATAGTGTACGTATGTTTAATTCCTGTTTTACGTGTCATCACGTTGCAATAAGCTTGACCTAATAAATCAATATTTACTTGATCTGCCATTCTAATCACCTCACTTGATATTTAAGATTTTTTTGATTTTCTGAACTTGCTCTTCTGAACGTCTACGACCATGAAGAATATCTGACAAGTAAGGGCTTGAAATCCCCAGTTGTTTTGCTAACCAAGATTGGGTTTTTCCTGCACGAATTAGAGCTGCTCTTACGTCAATTGCTAAGTCTTGTGACATTTAATCACATCCTTTCTGGTATAATTTCCTTATCAGTGTGACAGGCTGAAATAATTGATAAGGAGGTGGAAATTATGGTGCAGGTTCCTTATGCTGAATCTAGCGGTTCATTATCTGTAAGGGTAGAACTTCAACACGCCGCAGATGTGTTTTTGGTCGATTCTACAAACTACAGAAAAATGAACTCTGGTCAAAAATTTAAGTACTACGGCGGACATTACACTAGAACACCGGTAAATATTACAGTCAGTGGTCCTGGTAGATGGTACTTAATTGTTCGTGGTGGCGGGCAATACAAATATAGATTCTATTAATCTTTAATTTGAGCTGGCATGCCAATTGTCAGCTCTGTTAATGTGGCATTTTTTTTCATATAATCTTCCACTTTTGATACAGCATTTTGCAAATTAGAAATCGTCCAGCCTTTCTCGGTTACAAAACTAATAACCGTTTCAATAAATTCTTTTTCCTCTGTTTCTAAAACAATCCTTTGCGTGTCCATTCTATTCATTCCTTTCTTTGATATAATTTTCTTATCAGCAAGTGGTCTGCTGAAATATATTACGAGGTGGTGAATGATATGAATAGAGTTATAATTAACTTCAAGGTAAAGAAAGAACAAATATTTTTTGGTATTGATCAAGTTATTTTAGACGGCAATACATTTGATCCTTCTACTGTTAATGCTTCTGATATAAAAAATGCAAAATCATTAAACCTAAAAGGTGATGGCCAAAATGTTGCAATTCAAACAGAAGATATTTTGTCCTTCCAATTTTTAGCTGATTAAAATTTAGCAAGCATTCGTGCTAGTAATAATTGAACCAATGCTTGAGTCTCTTCTAAATCAGCAGGTACTCTCTTACTGAAATGAGATAGTTGCTGGTCAATTAATTCATCTATTTTTTGAACTTGCGATTGCCCCTTGTTATTCACAGTAACTTGGGGCTCGTTTTTGACTTCATCCATTTCCTTCATTCCTTTCTTTTTAATTTGTAAGCTAAAAAATTAGCTAATTTAACAAAATACGTTGACACTTTCTAACACATATTGTAAAATGAACCCATAGCTAAATAAGACTTTAAAAGCCTTCTAAATCAATACTTTTACCGTTCCCCAACGATTTTTAAGTTTTGTTTGTAGGTTTTATTTGAGAACTTATTAGCTAATAAATTAGCTTACGTGATTATATTACTAACAAATATTGTAAATGTCAAATGTTTTTACTAACTTTTTTTGTAAATAACACGTAACTAGAAGGAGAATGTATTCATATGAACCTTTTGGAACGTATAAAAAAACTAGCAAAAGATAGAGATGTGTCTATTTATCAGCTTGAAGAAGAAATAAATATTGGACGAAATACTATTTATCAATGGAATAAGCGAACACCTTCTTCGGATAAACTTGAAGCTGTAGCCAATTATTTTAATGTTTCTGTTGATTATTTATTAGGTCGTACTGAAAATCCAAACCAAGCTGGTGCTAAACCATCTGATGATTTAGATGAAGTATTAGACAATGTGATGAGTTTCGATGGTGAGCCTTTGGATGATCATGATCGGGAAGTTATTCGTGCTTACTTAAAAGGAAGATTCGGAAAATAATTTAAAGGTTGTGCTATATGAAAAGTATCAAAGAGTTGGTGGAAGAATATAATGTGGAGTTAGTTTTTGCTCCAATAAATAAGCGCGCGTGTTATGAGTCGGTCAAAAGGATAATTTTCGTAAATCAAAATTTATCTATCGAAGAACAAGAAGAAGCTATATTCCATGAGTTTAAACATGTGGTTTCCCATTCGGATTACATGGAGTTATATAAAATCCCTTCTTTTAGAAATAAAATGGAAGCTGAGGCAGATCATCATATGTTTAAATGCCTTATTGAAAAACATGACGGGCAATTTAATTATTCTAACGTGATTACTCATTACAATTTAAAGATGGGACAGGAAAATTATTTAAAATAAAAAAGCTTGCTATTTAGAGAGTGAGAGAATTTCATTGAAGATAAATCAAAAAATCTATAATTACTCTATTGTTGTTTTAGCATTAATTTCAATCGCTTTAGTTATTTTTGATTTTTCAAATGTCATTAATATTAGTAATCCATCGTTTAACATTATTGATAATTTTATCTTAATCACATTTACAATTGACTACATTGTTAGATTCATTATTTCAAAAAATAAAATCAAATTTTTTAAAGAAAATATTTTTGATCTGATTGCGATAATTCCTTTTGATGCTATTTTTTCTTTCTTTAGAGTCGCTAGGTTGTTTCGTATAGCTAAAATAGCTAGACTTGCAAAGCTAACAAGAGCGATAGGTGTGGTTGGGAAATTAACAAGAAACACTAAATCATTTTTAAATACTAATGGATTTTTAAACGTAATTTATTTAAGTTCAGTTCTTATTGTTATTTCAGCAATGATTTACTCATATGCAGAAAACGTCCCGTACATTGATGCATTTTGGTGGGCTTTAGTCACCACAACAACTGTTGGTTATGGCGATATTTCACCAACTACGCCATTAGGTAGAGTTGCAGCAATCATTTTAATGATTTTAGGAATTGGATTTATTGGTATGCTTACTTCGACTATTACAGAATATTTTAATAAAAGTAAGAATGAAGAAGATGAATCAAATGATAAAATTGAATTACTTATTAATAAAATTGATCAATTAGAAAGTACGATTGAACAACTAAAAGAGGAAATAAAAAAATAACGCACCCTCCGACCAAGAAGTTGTGCGTTAAAAATAGAACCAAAATAGGCTTATTTTGTTACGCCTATTTTACCAAAAATAATGAGGTGAAACAATGGCAAATGAAATAAAACAAGTAGCGTTATACATACGTGTGTCTACAGATCAACAAGCTAAACATGGTGATAGTTTGGATGAACAACAACACACTTTAAATGAATACGTAAGACAACAAGGAAATATGAGAGTATTCAAAACTTATATAGATGATGGCATTTCAGGTCAGAAACTATATCGTGATGAATTCCAAAAATTATTAGATGATGTTAAAAAAGGAAGAATCGATACGATCTTATTTACAAAATTAGATAGATGGTTTAGAAATTTACGTCATTATTTAAATATTCAAGAAATACTAGACAAAAACAATGTTACTTGGTTAGCCGTTACACAACCTTTCTTTAACACAGAAACGGCAATGGGTCGTTCATTTGTAAATCAATCAATGGGTTTTGCTGAGCTTGAAGCACAGATGACTTCTGAAAGAATTCGTGCCGTTTTCGATAATAAAATACGAAAAGGCGAAGTTGTTAGTGGAAAAGTTCCCCTTGGCTACGAAATCAAAGACAAACATCTTGTTCCAAATGAAAAAGCTGAAATAGTAAAAGAAATTTTCCAATACTATTTAGAAACTGGCAGCATGCGTGCCACCGTTAGACATTTAGAAAATCATTTCAGCATGACAAGAGATTATCAAAGCGTTCGGCAAATGCTTACTAATAGAAAATACATTGGTGAATTACGAGATAATAAAAATTTTTGTAAGCCTATTATTGATCGTGACGTATTCGAAAGAGTACAATTACAACTTTCAAAAAATATTCGTATGAATAAAAAACGCGACTATATGTTTACTGGATTGTTAGTTTGTAGTGAATGTGGTTGTAATTATTCCGCCACGGCGGTTATTAGCCGATATGTACGCAAAGATGGTACGACAAACCCTAATGAAAGACATTTATATAGATGCACCAAAAACCGTAATAACGCAAAAAAATGCAGTAATAAAAAAGGCATATATGAAACCACACTAGAAAATTTCCTTCTGGAAAATATTGAAAAACAAGCAGAAGAGCTGTCTGTAAAAATGCAACAAGAACCCGAAGTAAAAAAAACTAAGAATACTAACGATAAAATAAAAAAGAAAATAGATAGACTAAAAAAAGCTTATCTAAATGAGGTTATAACATTAGAGGAATATAAAAAAGACAGAGAAGAATTAGAAGCACTTTTAATACCTGAAAGAGATAATAAAATTGCTAAAATTGATTTGAACTCACTGCATAACTACTCTACTGCTGAATTTAGAGATGGATATAAACAGCTAACTATTTCGGAAAAAAGTTCTTTATGGCGGCAAGTGATTAAAAATATTGTGGTTTATCCAGATGGAAATTTGAAAATAAATTTTTTAGGATATTGATTTTATTTGCACTAATAAATACTAACCAGATGGATGATTATGAGCTAATAGTATGCGAGCAGAAGAATATTTAACCGCTTCCCGAAAAATTTCGCGTGGATGAGCAATACTTTGATTCAGTGAACCTTTGAAAATCGTTTTCTGTTGGATAATGTCATTCTTGGTATTCAAGTAAATACAAATTAAATGTTCTTGTTGCAGCCCCTTCATCTCTTGGAGTAATCGTTGAGCGACTTGTTGACTGGATGTAACTTTGCCAAATTTGATTTGACTACTTTGATAAATTCGACACCCCAATTCAATAGCCGCACGTAATTCAATGGCTTTCACTTGGCCAATGCCTTTAATAGCCATTAACTCGTTCAACGTGGCTTGCTGCAAATAAGAAAGTTGCTTAAACTGTTTTAACAGCGTTGCGGCAACAGTCATCACGTCTGCTTCTTTTGAGCCAGTACGTAACAGAATCGCCAACAACTCTTGATTCGATAATGCTTTTTCTCCTATCGCTAAGAGCCGTTCTCGTGGTAAACAATCACTCGGCATCTCACGAATAAACAGATCCGATACTTGCATAAAAAAACCTCCTTTGCTAGTCATTAATAAACTACGCAAAGGAGTGTTGTTTTTATTATTTTAAATAATGTGGCGCTTGATGTAAACTCTCCAAGACATGTAATGTTTTCTCTTGGATAACTTCAGTTGGTTGCAATAAATCAGGTACCATGATCACTGGAATGCCCGCACTATGAGCCGCACTTACCCCATGAAATGAGTCTTCGAAAATCAAGGTTTTCGGGGCTTCTGTTCCTAAAAGTTGACGAGCTTTTTGAAAAATTTCTGGGTCCGGTTTTGCTCGTTTAACGTCCTCTGCTGAAACAATTCCTACAAAACGATCCTGAATCCCAGCATGGCTTAATAACATTTCAATTGCTGGACGGACGTTACTTGAAGCAACTAATCGAGGAATTTTTTGATCATCTAAAAAGTCGAGAAATTCCGCCACCCCTGGTTTTAAAGGGACGTTACCAGATCGAAACTCTTGCAGGGTATCATCATAAGAACGGCGGATAAATTCTTCCACTGTGTCATGACCATAGGATGCATAAATACGTCGGTAATTCTCTTGTACTTCTTCATCGGAAATCCCAACATAGTCTAAATAGACTTCTTTACTATATGGTAACCCCATTGCATCTGCTACTTTTTGAGTAGATGTATAGTAAATCAACTCCGTATCAAAAAGCAACCCATCCATATCAAAAATTACGCCATCAAATTTCTTCATCATTTCCTCCTATAGTTAAAAGTAATTCTCTTACTTGAGAAACAAAATATAATGAACCTGTTACTAATAATAAATCATCTGTCGACATTTTTTCTAAAATTTCGCCTAAGCCAAATTGCCATAAAGACACAATTTCTGTTAAATCGTCTTCATATTTTTCCATTTCTGTAAGTGCAATAGCTTTAGGGTAATCAAAGCTAGTTAAGTAAAGATGCGCATTCGGTACTTGCTTTAAGTCCTGAATCATCTCATCCACATCTTTAGTTGCTAAAGCTGAAAATAAAATATGAATCGTGTGTTGTGGAAACTCTTTGCGCAAGTTTTCAACTAAGCGTTTTACTGCATGATCATTGTGGGCACCATCTAAAACAATCAATGGTTCATCACTAAGACGTTCCATTCGAGCTGGCCATTGCGCTTTAGCTAACCCTTGAGTAATGTCTCGTTCTTTAAACGGCAAATGTTGTAGTTGGCAATACTTGTCAAATAATTGAATAGCTACCGCCGCGTTTTCTACTTGGTGACGCCCCAACAAGGGAACTTTAATCTTTGTCAGTTTGCCCATTTCTCCATAGAAATTAAATACTTCCCCCCATTGTGTATCAGGATGTAGATATTCCACTTGATACTCTTTGCCAAAACGAAAAATTGGACTCTGTTTTTCTTGTGCGACTTTTTCAATGACTGCTAGCGCATCAGCACAAATGTTGCCTGTTACTACTGGGACTTTTTCTTTAATAATACCCGCTTTTTGATAGGCAATTTCAGCAATTGTTTCACCTAAAATTTCTATGTGATCCTTCCCAATTGTCGTAATTCCCGTCAATAATGGCTTCACGACATTGGTGCTATCAAGTAATCCACCTAAGCCAACTTCAACAACTGCGATATCCACTTGTTCATTCACGAAATAGTCCAAGGCCATTCCTGTCAATGTTTCGAATTCTGTAATTCCAGCCACTTCAGTGATCTGGTCTAATTCTTTAATGATTGGTTGATACTTTTCCACATAGGTAATCAATTGTTCGTCTGAAATTGGTTGACCATTTATCGCAATTCTTTCATTAAATGATTCAATATAAGGAGAGGTAAAGGTTCCGACTTTCAAGCCCATTTCTTCTAATAGACAGCGTAAATATGTCACGGTTGAGCCTTTACCATTGGTTCCTGCGATATGAATCGTTGGCACTTTGTTTTCTGGATGATCAATTTTTTCTAATAACGCATTAATCCGATCCAAACCAGGTCTTGAACCAAAGGGTAACCGGCTATGAATCCATTCAATGGCTTCTTCTATTGTTAATTGCATCTTGTCCAACTCCTTGTCTTCTTCTACATTATAACTAAGTTAGGTGACTTTTTCACTAATAACCAATTGAAACTTTTTCTTGAAAACTTTTTGCATTTTTCATAATTTTGCGTTATTAGCGGATACATTAATGAACTTATGGTAAACTAACATTCTGGATGGTTCATTCCAGCCAGCCAATTAAAAACTATTTTTAGAGCGTTCAACACGCTTATTCATGATTTTTTTATAAAGGTGGACTTATTTTGATGAAAAACAAATCGAAGCTTTTATGGTTAGGAAGTTTTTTCTTGCCGTTTTTACTTCTGTTGCTTGTATGGATGACATTACAACTTGCGCCTTTTGGTGACAACAACTTATTAGTTAGTGATTTAGGCACACAATACATGCCTTTCTTGAGTTTTTTAAAACGCTCTTTTCACGAGGGAATAACTACATTCTACTCTTTTTCCAATGAGATTGGTGAGTCGATTGTTCCTTTGGCAGCCTATTACTTACTGAGCCCTTTTAATGTGTTGGCTTTCTTTTTTCCTTATGAACAATTACCTATAGCAATTTTATGGATTATTACCTTAAAACTTGCCTTGATGGGCACGACGATGTTTAGCTATTTAAAATACACCTATCAAAAAGTTGATGGCACCACGTTACTTTTTTCAACGTCCTATAGTTTCTGTGGCTTTGTCACCGTCTATAGCCAAAACTTTATGTGGTTGGATGCACTGATTCTATTCCCGCTTATCTTATTGGGACTCCAACGTTTATGGGATCAACGCAAATGGGGCTTATACAGTATAACCCTGTTTTTAGCGATTGTGACGAATTACTACATGGGTTATATGATTTGTCTCTTTGCTGTTTTTTACAGTATCTATTGGTTCTTTAAAAAGAATACCCAAGCCCATGCTATTCGGCAATTTTTTAAACAAAGTCCGTTATTCATCCTCGTTTCTTTTTTAACAGGAACTGCAACTAGCTTTTTATTATTACCTGCAGCAGAAGGGATGCTCTATACAAAAAAAGCAGATTTTGATGTCTCGACGTTCTTTTTAACGCCTAAGTTCAACACTTCGTTCTTCTCGCAATTAGGCTTAGGTTCTATTAATTATGAGTTGCGTTTAGACCATTTACCAACCGTTTTTGCTGGATTATTTGTGACACTCCTCTGTGTTGCCTATTTTCAAACGAAACAAATTGCGTTAAAAGAAAGAATAGCTTCAGCAATTCTTTTATTCATTCTCTTTTTAAGCTTTTGGTTAGAAGCCTTTAACACTGTGTGGCACATGTTTCAAAGCCCAGCTGGGTTCCCTTACCGAAATGTCTTTATCTTTAGCTTTTTATTGATTGTCTTTGCCTATGAAGTTTGGCTTAAAAAAGTGACCATTCCTTGGACCGCACCTATTATTTTTAGTCTGCTGTTAGTCATTGGCTACGGATCTTTGTATTATGGTCCACAAAAGAATCTCTTAATTTCGATCAATTATTTATGGCTAAGTTTACTTTTTATTTGGTTGATTTTCTTTTGCTTGCGTTTAGCACACAAAAAGGCCTTAAGAAACTATCTAGTCGTTGCTTTATTCTTACTGGTCAGCACAGAATTAACAACGAATTTCTGGATTTCTTTTAAACACATGCCCTTTGGTAGCCAAGCAACATTTGCCCAAGATTACCGAAAACACAGCCAATTAATCGATGAAAAAATGGCCTCAGCACCAGAACTTTATCGCATGAAACAAGTCATTCCTTCCAAAGAAACAGGGTTCCGTGAAATCAATAACGGCTACAATAATCCTTTACTTTATGGCTATGCTGGCGTTTCTAGCTATACTTCGACTTTAACTGCCACTACCCAAGACACATTAAGTGCGCTAGGTTTATATCGAAAAAATGATCGCCGGATTGCCTATGTGGATAATTCACAATTAACCAATTTACTTTTAAATGTGAAATATGACTTTTTACCAATTGAAAAACCTACGAGTGAAAAATTGCTAAAAACAGTTGGTTCCACGAAAATCATGGAAAATGATGAAGCGATCGGTATGGGCTTTTTGGCGCCAACCGCATTAACCAAGTTAAAATTAGCAAAAAATAATCCTTTAGATGCCCAAGAAGAACTCCTGCAAACGCTCGTGCCGACGGATAAACCTTACTTTAAAACAGCTTCGTTGATAAATGAACCTCATCATACCAATGAAACAATTGAAGCAACCTTTAAAGTGAATAGCACTGGCGACTTGCATCTTTATATTCCGAATTTAAAATGGAAAAAAGTTACAAAATTGAAGGTAAACCAACAAGTTATCTCGACGCCGATTTATATTGCAACCAATCAACTGTTCAATTTAGGGCATTTTGAAAAAGGAACTACCGTGACCCTGTCACTAACTGCTGAACAAGTGGTTGATTTAACTAATTGGCAACTTCAAACTTTAGACCAAACAGCCTTTAATCGTGCGGTTGACAAATTACGCCAACAAGCTCTTCACGTGAATGCAACTAAAAAAGGCCATTTAAATGGCGCACTGAATGTACCTGGAAATGATACTCAGTTACTGTATACGTCCATTCCTTATGACCAAGATTGGCAAGTCAAATCGTCGCTACAAAAAGAACCCTTAAAAACACAACGCATTCTAGGTGGCTTTTTAGCTGTTGAAGTCCCAGCTGGCAAACAGCAGTTAACCTTTGCCTATCATCCAAGAATGATTTATCTCGGCACTGCCGTCAGCGGAACGATTTTACTGGGAACGGCTGGTTATCTTGGCTTTAAAAAATACCGTCGAAAACGTCAGGAGGCCACTCATGACTAATCAGAAAAAATTTTTAAATGGACTCATTCGGTGGTTACCCCTAGTTGGACTGGTGCTTTTCTTCGGCTTAATTTTATGGGGATATTCCAGAGGAATTTTTCATTCTGTTGCTTCCTTGCAAGCTTTTATTAAACAGTTTGGTAACTATGCGGTTCTGTGTTTCATTCTTTTACAAATCGTCCAAGTGATTATCCCTATTCTACCTGGAGGAATCTCTTCTGTTGCAGGAATGTTGATGTTTGGCAATTTGCAAGGCCTTTTGTATAGCTATCTTGGATTGATTATTGGTGAGTTTATTGGCTTTTTACTGGTTCGTTACTATGGACGTAGCTTTGTAAAAATAATCCTTTCACCCAATAAATACAAAAAATTTGAAGAGATTTTGGACAAAAATGAACACAATGTCAAAAAGCTCTTAATCTTTACTATGTTAGTCCCCTTCGCTCCAGATGATATTGTTTGTTTAGTGGCGGGAATTACAGATATATCTTTAAAGGAATTCATGAAAATTGTTCTTTTATTAAAATTCTGGTCTGTGGCTACTTACAGCTATTTAATGTTGTATTTGTTTCAATTATTTGGCAAATTATAACAAAAAGACAACAAAACCAACGTTTGGTTTTGTTGTCTTTTCTTTTTTAGATTGAACGTAATTGGGCAATCCGTTCTTTGACAGCCTCTTGTTTTTCAAGGTAGTCCTTTTCTTTTGCACGTTCTGCTTCCACGACCTCATCTGGTGCATTTGACACAAAACGTTCATTTGAAAGTTTGCCTTGCACACGTTTGACTTCTTTTGTCCATTTGTCTAATTCTTTTTCTAAGCGAGCAATTTCTTCCTCGATATTAATCAACCCAGCTAATGGTAGGAATAGTTCTGCGCCTGTTAATACAGCGGACATGGCTAATTCTGGCGCTTCTATTTCACGACTGATGACTAATTCCTCTGGGTTACAGAAGCGTTCCAAGTAGCTAGTATTAGCTGTTAAAAATTCTTCTACTTCTGTATCGTTTGTTTTAATTAACAAGGTAATTGGTTTAGAAAGTGGTGTATTCACTTCTGCTCGAATATTCCGAACCGAACGAATAACTTCTTTCAGAACTTCCATTCCTCGAGCTGCTGCTTCATCGTTAAATTCTTCATGAACAACTGGATACTCTGCCACAACCAATGACTCACCTTGATGCGGAATTTTTTCCCAAATTTCTTCTGTTACAAACGGCATAATTGGATGCAATAAGCGTAAGATTTGATCCAATGTGTACACCAAGATGCTCCGTGTTGTTTGTTTAGCTGCTTCATTTTCTCCGTAAAGAATTTCTTTACTCATTTCAATATACCAATCACAGAAATCATCCCAGATGAAGTTGTATAATTGGCGACCTGCTTCACCAAATTCAAAACGATCAAATAATTCTGTCACACGGGCGACTGTTTCGTTTAAGCGCGTTAAAATCCAACGATCAGCGACAGTCTTTTCACCACTAAAGTCAATATCTGCAGCAGTCATACCTTCTACATTCATGATAACGAAGCGACTTGCATTCCAGATCTTATTGATAAAGTTCCAAGAAGCATCCATTTTTTCATAACTAAAACGAACATCTTGACCTGGAGCTGAACCATTTGATAAGAACCAACGCAATGCATCTGCGCCATATTTTTCGATGACATCCATTGGATCAATCCCATTCCCCAATGATTTACTCATTTTGCGTCCTTGCTCATCACGAATTAAGCCGTGAATTAAGACATTTTGGAAGGGACGTTCGCCTGTAAACTCTAAGCTTTGGAAAATCATACGACTTACCCAAAAGGCAATAATATCATAGCCAGTAACTAATGTGCTTGTTGGGAAGTAACGTTGATAATCTTCGCTTGCTTCATCTGGCCAACCCATCGTTGAAAATGGCCATAAAGCAGAACTAAACCATGTATCTAAGACGTCACTATCTTGAACCCAGTTTTCACTGTCGGCTGGTGCTTCCATCCCAACATACATCTCGCCCGTTTCTTTGTGATACCAAGCAGGAATTTGATGGCCCCACCATAATTGTCGCGAAATAACCCAGTCATGAATATTTTCCATCCAACGTAAAAATGTTTGATTGAAGCGTGGTGGATAAAATTCAACAGCGTCTTCTGTTTCTTGATTTTCTATTGCTTTTTCAGCTAATGGTCCCATTTTTACAAACCATTGGGTCGATAAACGAGGTTCCACGACAACGCCTGTTCGTTCTGAATGGCCCACGCTGTGATTCATTGTTTCGATCTTAATTAAGCGACCTAATTCTTTCAAGTCAGAGACAATCGCTTTACGTGCGGCAAAACGATCCATTCCTTCGTATTTTCCAGCCAGTTCATTCATCGTGCCGTCTTCGTTCATAACATTTACTCGAGGTAAGTCATGACGATTACCGACTTCAAAGTCATTTGGATCATGGGCAGGTGTGATTTTTACAACCCCTGTTCCAAATTCCATATCTACATAGTCATCTGCAATAATTGGAATTTCTTTATCTACTAATGGCAAGACAACTGTCTTACCAATAAGTTCTTGATACCGTTCATCTTCTGGATGGACCGCAATCGCCGTATCTCCCAACATTGTTTCAGGACGCGTTGTCGCAATTTCAACAACGCCAGAACCATCTGATAATGGGTAGCTCATGTGGTAAAAAGCTCCTTCAATATCTTTATGGATTACTTCAATATCAGACAATGCTGTTTTCGCTTTTGGATCCCAGTTAATGATATATTCACCACGGTAAATCAAATCTTTCTCGTAAAGAGAGACAAACACTTTACGAACGGCCTCAGATAGCCCTTCATCTAAAGTAAAACGTTCACGGCTGTAATCTAAAGAAAGGCCCATTTTTGCCCACTGCTCACGAATATGAGAAGCGTATTCTTCTTTCCATTCCCACACTTGATCAACAAATTTTTCACGACCTAAGTCGTAACGTGAAATTCCTTTTTGTGCTAGTTTCTCTTCTACTTTTGCTTGCGTGGCAATTCCGGCATGGTCCATTCCTGGCAGCCATAACGTATCAAAGCCTTGCATTCTTTTTTGGCGGATAATCATATCTTGTAATGTTGTATCCCAAGCATGTCCTAAGTGTAGCTTCCCTGTTACATTAGGTGGTGGAATAACAATTGAATAGGGCTTCGCTTTTTTGTCGCCACTTGGTTTAAATAAATCTTGATCTAGCCATTTTTGATAACGGCCAGCTTCGATTTCTGTCGGTTGATATTTCGTTGGTAAGTTTTTTTCTTCTGACATTTTTTCCCCTTCTTTCTTAAAATACGCGATTTGGAGCGGTAATTATTTTACAAATGAGTTTTTTTGGCTAAACACTAAAATACGCCCTAAAATACTTTCGTATTTTAGGGCGTAGATTCATCTTATTTACGCGGTACCACCTAAATTGCATTTGAATTGAATTCATTCAAATGCCACTCATTCGTGAGATAACGTTCACGAAACGAATCGTTCTACTAACGTACTGTGTTCAAACCATTGACTCACAAGCTACCTTCTCACTGGTTGTGTAAAAGTCTTGCACCTGAACGACTTTTTCTCTAAAACGACGCCAATGATACTCCTCTTGTTCGCTGTCTTTGCTTCATTCTACAATGAAGCGCAAGCAAAGTCAATTTGTAATCTAGAGGGATTACACTTTTTTTGCAGCTTCTAACGCTTGTTGATAATCGGGTTCCGACGAAACTTCTGAGACGATTTCTTCATAAACTAACGTTCCTTCTGGGTCAATCACAAAAATAGCACGTGCTAAACGGCCCATTTCTGGAATATACAAACCATAAGCTGCACCAAATGAGTCTTCAGTATCATGAAGCATTTCCATTTCGACACCCTCAGCGGCACACCAATTTGCTTGTTCTTCAACTGTGTTATTGGAAATCGTGATAATCTGAACACCGTCTAATTTCGCCGCTTCTTGATTGAAACGTTTCGTTTGCAGTGAACAAACACGTGTGTCGATATCAGGAACCACACTAATTAAAACCGTTTTACCTTTATAATCTGCCAAGTTGATTTCTTGGTTGTTTAAATTTTTCAAAGAAAAGACGGGGGCTTTTGTGCCAACTTCGGGCTGTTCACCTGTCAATTCTAATACGTGCCCTTTTCTTGTAACATTCATTCTGAAATCCTCCTTTTCCACTTTCAATAATAAGTATAGTAGAGGATTTTTATGAAGACAATTTTATTGCTTTGGGCTATTTGCTAGTGAAAAAGTTTCATTAAAATAAATCAGTGTTTGCAGTTCCGTTGTTAAATCAATATACTGCACACTAACGTTGGCTGGCACACTGACACGGTCTGGCGCAAAATTTAAAATCGCAGTCACACCCGCTTGTACAATTTTGTCGATGGCTTTTTGGGCATGGTGACTTGGTACTGTAGAAATGGCTACCGTGACCCCTTCTTGTCGAACGAATGCTTCTAACTCAGACATATCATGAACTAATAATCCATTAATCGTGGTGCCAACTAAAGCCGAATCATTATCAAAAGCACAGACAATATTCAAATTCTCGTTGCGTCTAAAATTATTTTTTAATAATGCCTTGCCTAAATTGCCACAACCAATCAGAGCAATTCTTTTTTCTTCTTGCGTATTTAAAATATTACTAAATACCTCAATTAAATACGGCACATCGTAACCATAACCGCTTCGGCCCAGTTCACCAACGTGGGAAAAATCACGCCGAATCGTTGCAGAAGGAATCTGGATCATTTCACTAAACTCTCGTGATTTAATGCGTTTAACACCAGAATCCCCTAACATTTTTAAATAACGTAAATAAACCGGCAAACGTTTTGCCGTTGCTTTAGGCATTTTTTTCTCCATCCTCTGTCCTCCTTGTTACCTACTTCACATATTCAGTTTATCACGGTTCCCCTCTCCGAGCAACTTGTTTGTGAAATAAGTACAAAATAAATACAGTGACGTCTAAGCGACCGTCACTGTATTTATTTCTTATAGGAAATCTGCAAATTCGTCTTCTTGTTTATCTTTCGCTGTTTCTGCTGAAATCTCTGTAATTTTGAGTCCTTCTAAGGCCCGAGCCATTAAACCTTCTAAGTCTAAGCGCGCTTCATAATCTTGCGCTTTATCCAAGCGAGGTCGTGTTTTCGGTTGCGGTGGCGCAAAAATTGTACAACAATCTTCGAAGGGTTGGATGGCTAATTCAAACGTGTCAATTTTTTCGGCAATTTCGATAATTTCTGTCTTATCCATTGAAACAACGGGTCGAATTATCGGTGTTGAAGTAACCTCATTAATTGCTACCATACTTTGAAGTGTTTGCGAAGCCACTTGTCCTAACGATTCACCATTAATAATGACTAAACCTTTCCGCATTTCACGAATTGCATCTGTTAAGCGTAACATTAAACGTCGTGTAATGGTCATTAAGTAGCCTTGGGGAACAACTCGTTTTATTTCTTCTTGAATTTCTGTAAAGGGCACTTCAATAAATTGAATAGTTCCTACATAAGGGACTAATTTTTCAGCTAAATCTTTAGCCTTTTGTAACGCTTGTTCACTTGTATAAGGTGGACTAGCAAAATGGACAGCTTCCACTTCCACGCCACGTTTCATAGCTAAATAACCAGCAACTGGTGAATCAATGCCTCCTGACAACATCAACATACCACGACCACTGGTGCCCACTGGCAATCCACCCGAACCGCGAATCGTTTCATAAGATAAATACGCCGCATCTTTACGAATTTCAATTCTTAAGTTGATATCAGGCTTTTTCATTTGTACTTGAATTTCCGGAATGGCTTCAATAACAGCCCCACCTAATTCTTGATTCAAGCCATTTGAATCAAGTTCAAATGAATGGTCCGAGCGTTTAGCAGTAATTTTAAACGTCTTACCTGGCGTATAAACTTCCCGAACAACCTCTTGAACCATTGCACGAATCGCTGGCATTTCTTTTTCAATACGAATACTTGGCGAAAAATTTTGAATTCCAAACACTTTACTTAGTTTCGGAATCACTTCTTCACTATCTTCCCCATTTAATAAAATATGCATTCTATCTCGATCTGCATGGATTTTCAATGCTGGAAAATCAGCTAACGCACGTTTCACATTTTGTGCTAACTGCATGATAAACGTTTTACGATTTTTTCCTTTAGTTGATAATTCGCCATAGCGAACCATAATTTCTGTATACTTCACTCAATTAATTCCTCTCTGTTCCTGTATCTTCACAGGTCAATGTCTTTGCAAATTATACATCAAATAAGGGGCGTTTTTCTAGTGCTTAGTCGAAAAAAATAGTTGATTCATAAGTTCATTGTCTTATGAATCAACTATTTGATAACTTTCTCTCTTGCTTATTGCGCATTCAGGATCCACATGAATCCGACAAAAACAAAGAACAAGCCATACATAATTGGCGAAACTTCTTTCCCACGTTTTGCCGCAATCATTGTAATTGGATAGAAGATAAAGCCTAAGGCAATCCCATCTGAAATGCTGTATGTCAATGGCATTCCTAACAAGATTAAGAAGGAAGGAATCGCAATTTCCATCTCGTTCCATTTAATTTTGCTTAAGGATTGTGCCATCAAAACACCAACAATAATCAACGCTGGTGCTGTAACTTGCGAAGTGACAACTGCTAACAAAGGAGAAAATAGCAAACTGAAAATAAATAAAATCCCGGTTGTAATAGCTGTGATTCCTGAACGACCACCCACAGCAATCCCCGCAGATGATTCGACATATGCGCCAACTGGCGATGTCCCTAATAGAGAACCAGCTAACATCGCTGTTGAATCAGCGGCTAAAGCTTTCCCCACACGCGGCATTTTATTGTCCTTCATAAAACCTGCTTGATTGGCTAAGCCCACCAACGTACCAGCCGTATCAAAGAATGTTACTAATAGGAACGTTAAAACCACGACCCACATTTGAATCGTATTGATATCTTTCACATGTCCTAACGCCACTAAAAATGTTGGTTCTAAACTTGGCGCGCTTGAAATAATCTTATCAGGCATTGGAATAACGCCTGTCGCTAAACCAACAATCGTTGAAATCGCCATCCCAATAAAAATACCACCCGGTACTCGACGAACTAACAAAATTGCAGTTACGACTAAGCCGACAATGGTAACCCACGTTGAACCAACATTCAAAGGTCCTAAGCCAACGAGTGTCGCATCATTAGCCACAATTAAGCCACCTTGGCTTAAACCAAGAAAAGCAATAAACAACCCGATCCCACCTGAAATGGCAAATTTCAAGTCTGCAGGAATTGCATCAATAATTAGCTCGCGTAATTTAAAAATTGTAATTAAAATAAATATCAATGAAGCCACAAAAACGCCTGCTAATGTCGTTTGCCAAGGAATCCCCATACCAACAGAGACTGAATAAGCAAAGAATGCATTAATTCCTAAAGCTGGTGCTGTCGCAATCGGATATTTCGCCAACACACCCATTAAAATACAACCTAAGGCACTCGCTAAAGCGGTGGCAGTAAAAACAGCGCCTTCGTCCATGCCAGAAGCACCAAGTACGGTTGGATTAACGAACAAAATATACGCCATTGAGATAAATGTGGTGAAACCAGCTAACATTTCTCGCTTCATATTCGTATTCAATTGTTCAAGTTCAAAATATGAACTTATTTTTTCTTTCATGTTCCGTCCTCCTAAAATCTAAACATTTTACAATGTTCGTAAAATATTCAATTTATTAATGAAACAACGTGTTTAATCATATAATAAACCAACAAATAAGTAAATATCAAATTCTAAATTCTGTAAAAAACGAACAATCACGATTAAAAAAAGTATTCCTTTCTAGGAATACTTTTTAAATTAAATCGTTTGTGTGGTCGGGCGAACAACCATTTCACTGATTGACATACGATCTGGCGTGTCTATGGCAAAGACCACTGCTTGCGCAATGTCTTCCGCCTTTAAGCCCCAACTTAACTGTTCTAGATGTAACGTTTCAGCTACTACTCGATTAGAAATTGTTTGATAAAGTTCTGTTTGTACAGCACCTGGTGAAATAATCGTTGATTTAATGTTATTCTCTCTTTGTTCTTGTCGCAATCCTTCCATAATTGCTCGAACAGCAAACTTTGTTCCACAGTAGACAGCCGAATCTGGATAAACGACATGTCCTGCCACAGAATCAGTAGCAATAATCTGCCCTGATTTTTGTTCAACCATAATTGGAAGAACTGCCGCAATGCCATTTAAAACACCCATAATATTAATATCTAGCATTTGACGCCATTCTCCTTTTGGTGCTTCAATAAGAGGCGCCGTTGGCATAACTCCTGCATTGTTAAAAAGAACATCAATTCGTCCATATTTTTCCATTGTAAGCTTGATTACACGCTGAACTTCCTCTTCTTTCGTTACATCTGCTTGTTGCACGAGAATCGTTGCTTCAGGAAGTTCTTTTTTTATAGCAATTAAACGTTCTTGTCGACGTGCTGCAATGACTAATTTCGCTCCTTTTCTGGCAAGTAAACGGGCTGTTGCCTCACCGATGCCACTGGAAGCGCCCATGATAACAATAACTTTTTCTGATAATGATTTCATTATATTTCCTTCTTATCTTCCTGAATCCAACGAATAATTTTAGCTGGTGTTCCTGCAACAATAGCGTTAGCTGGCACATCTTTAGTTACAGTCGCATTAGCTGCTACGATAGCATTTTCACCAATCGTAATACCTGGTAAAACAGTGACACCCGCGCCTAACCATGCAAATTTTTTAATGGCAATCGGTGCTAGCAATACACCTCGCCGTTTCATTGGCAGTTCCGGATGATTGACACTTAAGAGATTAACGCGCGGACCAATTAAAACATTGTCTTCAATTATAATGCCCCCTAAATCAACAAACATAGCTGCCCGATTAATAAAAATATTTTTACCAAAATGTATATTGCGTCCAAAATCTGTATAAAAAGGTAATAAAATCGTAACGGTTTCGTCAATTTTGTCTTGGATAATCGTGGCAAGAAGATTCCTTACTTCATTATGTGTATAGGCTTGTTGATTTAATTCTATTAAATAGCGACTATTTTCCTCTTGAATCTGATGAATAAGTTGAAATAGTGGTTCATCTTTATCAATGCTACCTGTTGCAATTAGTTCTTGGAGATTTTTTGTAAGCATTCCTAATCGCCTCCTTTTGCTAAATTTATCGTAATACGTGACAACTCCTCTGTCTAATACTTATAATAAATAGATAAGTATGCGTTTTAGTTATAGGAGGGAAAGTAATGGAATTACGAGTGATTCACTATTTCTTAGCAGTGGTCCAAGAAAAAACGATTAGTGGCGCAGCCAAACAATTGCATGTATCACAACCAACATTATCTAAGCAATTAAAAGAATTAGAGGAAGAATTAGGCGTGACATTATTTATACGAGGAAATCGACAAATACAATTAACACCTGAAGGAGAATATTTAGCTAAACAAGGGCAAGATATTTTAAGCTTAGCGAATAAAACAGTCACCAACTTGTCGCAAAATGAATTCATTAATGGCGAAATCACGATTGGTGGCGGCGAAACAAAAGCTATGTCTTTTTTAGCGAATGCACTACAACAAATAACAAGCCAGCACTCAGCTGATATTCACCTTCATTTATACAGTGGGAATGCAGATGATGTAATAGAACGGCTAGACAAAGGATTATTAGATTTTGGTTTAATTATTGAGCCTGCACCTAAACAAAAATATAGCTATTTAACATTACCAGTTGTAGATACATGGGGCTTAATTACTGTAAAGGACCATCCCTTAGCCACTAAAAATGTTATTACTGCAGCCGATTTAAAAGAAGAACCTTTATTTATTTCTCGACAAGCACAAGTTCCGAGCCAACTCTCTGATTGGCTCGAAGCAAGTCTAGATCAGTTCCGAATCGTTGGGACCTACAACTTACTTTACAACGCTTCACTGATGGTAGAAGCTGGGCTAGGTAGCGCCCTAAGCATTGATGGTATTCTAGAAACAAAGCAAACAAATTTACGTTTTATCCCGCTATATCCTGCTTTAACAGCCAAAATTAGTTTAATTTGGCGCAAAAATACGGTTCTTTCCACAGCTGCTGCATTATTTTTAGAACAAATAAAAAAAAGTATTCAACGCCCTGAATAATAGGTCGTTGAATACTTTTTTAAATCATCACTGTGATCGTAGCTGCTGCCAAAATCAAAACTAAGCCGATAATCGTTACGGTCATTTCCTTGGCTGTTTTCTTTTGACCTAAGAACCAAATACCTGTCAATGTTGCAAGCACAACTGATGTTTGGGATAGAATAAAGCCAGTTGCCAAGCCGTTCATATCTGGCTGCGCTGAAATTAAATAAGTTAACGCTGCAAAGGCGAAGAAAAAGCCTGAAAAAATTTGTTTGTAAGAAACGGCTTCTATAAATGGGGATGTTTCCCCACCCTTAATAGTGACAACTGCTGAGTAAATAACTGCCACAATTACCATGCCTATTGCTTGTGGTAAAAAGGCATGCATGCCATCAATTGCCGTCGCTTGGGGTGCTGCAGAGTACGCCCAATAGCCGATTTCACCAACGGCTAATAGAAGAACTGCTTTTTTCATAATCCCAGCACTCTCAGCGGACTCCGTTTCCGACCAGACCGTCATTTTGGCACCAATCATGATTAACACTAAGGCAAATGCGCCTAACAATTTGGCTGTCGCACCTGGCCAGTTTCCTAAGAAAAAGACACCCCAGAGAGAAGCACCTAAAAGTTGGAACGCGGTCGTTACCGGCATGGCACGTGATGAACCAATCATCGTGAAGCATTTAAACGTAATGATTTGCGCACAGGCCCAACCGACACCAGATAAAATTGAAAAGAATAAATCCATGCCCGTTGGAAAAGCTAAACCATTAATCATTGAAAAAACAGCGGCAAAAATTAATGTTCCTAAACTGGTCCCGAGAATTTGATTCACTGGACGACCACCAATTTTGGAAGCGATTGTTGGGAAAAGCCCCCAACCTAGAAGCGGTCCTAAACCGATTAATAATGCAGTCGCATTCATCTCTATTTCCCCTCTCTCGTTTAAAAGACAACGTTACTTTCTAATAAAATATTTGCGTAAGGAGTCATTTCCCCCGTCCGAATAAATGCATGGCAGTTGTTTAATTCTTGTTTCATTTCTGTATGAGGAATAAAACTGATGGGAGTTTCTGGTAAACGAGTTTTAATTGCTGTCAACATGTCAGGATTTTCTGTTTTAATTTCTTCTGCTAAATAAATTCGTTGAACTGCCAATTCCTCAAGAACATTGTTTAAAACTTCCATAAAACTAGGGACACCATTGGTAACTGCTAAATCAATTTTTTCTGTAGTCCGAGGCACTGGCATGCCTGCATCACCAATACTTAATTTATCAAAATGACCCATTTGTGCGATAACGCGGGAAATATCTGAATTAATAACTTTTGTTTTTTTCATGTCGCTCGCTCCTTTTTATTTGTCTGCCAATTCGTGTTGATAAGGAATCGAAGGTTGGGCTCCAAAACGTTGAACAGTCAACGAGGACGCCTTGTTTCCATAGCGAATAGCTTCTTCCAAATTGCTAAAATCTTTTTCTAATATACTACTTAATGCGCCAATAAAAGTATCGCCAGCAGCCGTTGTATCAACCGCTTTCACTTTAAAAGCAGGCACAATACCACTTCGTCCATTGACGTCATAAAAGGCGCCTTTACTACCTACTGTAATAATTACTGCTTCAATCCCTAATTGATGAAGTGCTTCTGCGGCTTTACGCATACTCTCTTCATCTGTGATTTTAATGCCTGTTAAAATTTCTGTTTCTGTTTCATTTGGTACAATCATATCTGTCACGTTTAGTAATTCTTCAGGAACTTGTTCTAACGCAGGTGCGGGATTTAAAATCGTTTTGACGCCTGTTTTTTTAGCAATTTTAAACGCTGCAATCGTACTATCAATCGCACTTTCAAATTGGGCAATCACAAAATCACTTTTTTCAATAATTTCTTGATGTTCCTGGACTTGTTTTGGCGTAAAGGCGTTATTGGCTCCTGCGTAAATCATAATGCTATTTTCACCAGCGTTATCTACCATAATAAAGGCTTGGCCAGTAGCTGTTTTTTCTAAAGTGGTGACCCCAGTTAAATTAATTTCATCTTGACTCATTAAATCAGTCATCATAGCTCCAGCGCCATCATTTCCCACAGCACCAATAAAATATGTTTCTGCGCCTGAACGTTTCGCTGCAACTGCTTGGTTTGCTCCTTTACCACCACCTGCTGTAAAATGTTCAATGGCGTGAATTGTTTCGCCTGGTTTTGGCATTTCTTTGACTCTTAATGTTGTGTCTAAATTGATACTTCCGATAATTGTAACCGCGTTCATTTTCATCCACCTCAATAAAATTTATTTTTTCATTCTAATTAAAACGTTTTAGTAAAACGTTTTAATTCCACAACAAAAATATAGCACACCTTGAAAGCTATTTCAAGGGTGCTGTCGAAAATCGTTCAATCAGTTGGACAGGCAAGGTTTGCTCCTCCCAATCTTTTGCAGGCTGATGGATTCTTTCCAATAATAAAGTCGCCGTAGTTTGCCCCAATTGAAAAACAGGTTGAGCAATTGTTGTTAGCGGCGGCGAAACATACTCGCACATATCAACATTGTCATAACCAATAATACTATAATCCTCAGGAATTTTTTTGCCCGCTTCTGCTAATCCTCGATATAAACCAAAAGCAATTTCATCATTGATAGCAAAAATTCCGGTGCTCTCTGTTTTTAAAATTTCGGGGACAGCTTGGTAGCCGCCAGTTTTTGATAATTCTGTTTCGATCAACTGGACCTCTTCCGTATAAACAGAACAAAAACCTTTTAACCGTTGCTGAATATTGACTGGCGCATGTGGCGGCATTACCACGATGACTTGTTCATGTCGTTGCTCTTGTAAATGCTTTGCTGCTAGTTGCCCACCTCTATAATCGTCTGTCAAAACAGCGTCGCTAAAGCCTTCTGCTTTTTTTTGGTCAAGTACAATAAACGGAATCTTTTTCGCACGTAGCGTTTCATTAATCGTTTGATTGGAAATTTCAGAACTTGCAATCACAAAGCCATCGACACTACGACGAATCAACTCTGTTAAATATTCATGTTCTCTTGTAACATCTTGGTCCGCATTGCATAACATCAGTATAAAATTTTCTTTGTATAAAACACTTTCAATTCCTCGAATCAATTGCGCGAAAAATGGATTGGTAATGTCAGGTACGATTACGCCAATCGTCTTACTTTTTTTCATCACCATACGTTGCGCAAAATAGTCGGGCTGATAGTTTAATCGCTCTTTTGCAGCCAATACTTTTTCGACCGTTTTCCCACTAAACCGTGCCCCATTCCCGTTTAAAATTTGTGAAACGGTAGTAATGGAGACACCTGAGTCATTGGCAACATCTTTAATTGTAACCTTTTTATTTGTCATCCTACTTCTCTCCTTGCCGTGAACGCGCCCATTCCCCGGACCTCTTAATCTCATTTAATTTACTACAATCATTTACTTTACGCAACCACAAATAAATACGTACATTCGTTTAAACCGTCCTTTCATCCCTTCAACAAATTTCGTTGTTCTACTTTTAAAATGTTATACTGTAGAAAAAATGATTTACTTTTTGCTGAATGGAGGGCCTTAATTGAAAAAGAAATCGATTGGTTTGTTGTTAGCTAGCGCATATTTGTTTCACGCACGTTCTCGTCAAAAATCCTTAAAAGCCTGTCTTTTTGAAGATTCTTTACGTCTTTCCCAAATTGCTCGACTTGAACGAAATCCGAAAGTCACCAAGGCTTTTTATCATTGGCAACGATCATTAAATGAACAAGTGACTTTGCCAAAACATTTACGTCATCTTTTTCCTCTTCAAGAAATGACTCAATTTCCTACGATGTATCGCATGTCAAACTCCGTTATTGCGCCTACCAAGAAAGCTGTACTGTACCTGCATGGTGGGGGCTTTACATTGAATCTTACCTATAGCCAATTAGACTTTAGTTATAAACTAATTGAAGATCTCTCTTTTGCAATAGATTATTTTATCCCTGTATATCCATTAGCACCAAATAAGTCTTTTGCTGATATTTATAATCATTGCTATGCTGCTTACCAAGAAATTTTACAGCATTATGATCCCGAAGATGTTATTTTATTAGGTGATTCTGCTGGTGGCACATTGGTTTTAAACGTATTGCAGAATTTAGCCATCGATTTCCCTGAACGCTTACCCAAAGCTGCTGTTTTAATTTCTCCTTGGTTAGATGGACATTTAGACATTCCCGTTGCCAAAAGTTATCAAAAAAAGGACAAAATGATTGGCATGAACTATTTACAATTAATTGCCCAAGAGATTGACGACACAGCCAATCACTCCACGCTTTCTTTAAATTGCTTGTCCTTTGATTATCAAAAATTTCCGCCACTTTTTTTCGTGGGCGGCACACATGAAGTTTTTTGCCCTTCCTATCACCAATTTTTAAAACAATTAGGGCCACGACCACAAGATACTTGCCGATTGGTGCCTGGCATGCAACACGTTTTCGCAATGAAACAATACTTGCCAGAAGGACGACAAGCGCGGAAACAAATTGCACAGTTTATCCAAGAACAATGGTAAAAGGCAAATGAGACAGAAGTCAAAACGACTTCTGTCCCACTTGCCTTTTTGTAGAAGAAAACACTTAGTTTTCTTCGGCGACTTTTTTCTCCCGCATAGTCAAAACAGCGCTAGCCAAAAGAACAACCACTACAAAAGCAATGATTCCTCCTACTAAAAGACTCGGACCTGCCTCACCTAATTTGCCTAAAAATAGGCCTGGGATTAAATAATCTGTATCCGCAAACGTTGAGGATGCTAACTGTAGATCACCCAAGACTGGTAAAATGAATAACGGTAACCAACTAATTAATAAGCCATTAAACGCAGCCCCTAAAATCGCTCCCCGACGTCCCCCTGTGGAATTTCCAAAAACACCTGCCGCGGCACCACAGAAAAAGTGCCCAACAACGCCTGGTATAATCACAGTGGTATTCAGACCAACCATCGCTAACATTGAAATAGTTCCCACAATAAAGCTCACAAAGAACCCAATCAAGACAGCATTTGGCGCATAAGGAAAGATAATGGGAACATCAAGTGCTGGTTTAGAATTAGGCACTAATTTTTTAGCAATTCCTTGGAAAGCTGGCACAATTTCTCCTAAAACCATCCGCACACCCTGTAAAACCACAACGAAACCAGCCGTAAAGGTTCCTGCTTGAATTAATGAAAAGATGATCGCATTTTCGCCATTGCTTAACTCATGCTCGACATAGCCTGTCCCAGCCAGCAAAGCCAAAATCACATAGACAATCGACATCAAAATCATAATTGAGATGGTTGAGTCTCTTAAAAAACCAAAACTTTTAGGAATTTTAATATCTTCCGTTGACTTTTCTTTATTCCCAAAGACTTTTCCAATAAAGCCACTTGCCGCATAACCAATATTCCCTGTATGCCCCATTGCTACTTTATCATTTCCAGTAATTTGTTTCATAAAGGGCTGACAAAGAGCAGGTGTCACTGTTAATAAAGTTCCTTCAAATAAACCACCTAAAAGAATCATTGGCAAACTAACGCTAAAACCGGCCCCCACTAAAATAACAGCTGTCAAACACGAAACGTACATCATCGCTTGACCTGTCAAAAAGATATATTTAAAACGTGTAAAACGCGCCAACAGAATATTAACAACCATGCCCACCAACATAATCAGAGCAGTTGGTGTCCCATATTGTTGCAAGGCAATCGCTACAACCGCTTCATTACTAGGAACCACGCCTTGTGTATTTAACGCGGTTTGGAACATCTCCGCAAAGGGCGTTAACGAGTTCGCTAATAGCCCTGCGCCACCAATTAAAACTAAAAAGCCGACGAATGTTTTCAACGTTCCTTGAACAACATCAGAAAATTTCTTTTTCTGTAAAACTAATCCCAACAAAGCAATTAATGAAACCAGAATCGCTGGCTGGCTAACAATTGAAACAAATAAATTCAATAAAGTTTCCATGTTTTTCCTCCTTCTTATTGATGTGCAATGCCATTGTCATCTAAAACTTTCAAGACTTTCTCCTTCGTTTCATCGTAATCAATAATCGCATTTAAAGGAATGATTTTTTCAGCAGGAATTGACCCTAAAGCATCTTGCAATGTTTTTTCGACAAAGAAGTAATCAGCCATATCGCCACTGGCACTCCCGACATCTGTGTGATCAATTTGAAAATTATCTGTATCAACACCGACTTCCTCTAAAATTTGTTGGATATTCATTTGCACCATAAAACTTGTTCCTAAACCACTTTGACAAACTGTAAAAATCTTCATCTTATTTCTCTCCTTCTTGGATAATTGATAGTATTTCTGGGACGGTTTCAGCCGCCACTAAGCGATGTAATGATTCTTTTTTTGATAGAATTTTTGTCAGACTAGATAAGGCCCGTAAATGTGTTTCGTTATCTGAAGCAGCTAAACAAATAAAAAGGTGAATTTCATGCTTAGGATCTTCTAATAAATCGACACTTTTTTGGATTTTTAGTAATGACATGCCTAACTGATTAACGCCATCTTCTGGTCGCGCATGAGGCAATGCTACGTCTGGACAGATATGGATAAATGGCCCAAACGATTCGACTTTTTGAATCATCGCATCAATGTACTTTTCCGTAATACTGCCATTTTTTAATAACGGCTTGGCAGCTTCTGTAATTCCCGCTCGCCAGTCTGCAACTTCAGGCAGGACTTGGACTGTTTCTGTTGTTAATAATTCCGATAACATTGGACGCAGATCCTCCTCTTTTTCTAAAATTTTGTTCATTTTACGATGCAAGACACGATATAACTGCGCTTCTGTGACTCCTTTTTTTAAGGAAATATAAGGTTTTAACGCATCTAAAATATCTTTAACATCTGGCATGGAAATACCTGGCAATAGCCAATCTGATTGAACTTGGTGCATCAATTGATTTTTCTCCAAAGAGCTCATAATGGGTTTGGTAAGATAAACTTTTTTGGCTGTTTCAATAGGGACCGTTGAGAAAATGATGTCATAGCTTTTTTCAGATACATTCTCTATTTCCCTCACCGCATTCGTTTCTTTAAATTCAATCATTGGAAATAGCCGACGCAATTCCGATTGCAAAATCAACGAAGAACTGATGCCACTGGGACAAACAATTAGCGCTTTTAGCTTTTCTTGCCGCTGTTCATTTTTTTGGCCGAAAATTTCTCCACCAAATAATATGGTAAAAAAACCGATTTCCTCTGACGGGATTGACCGTTTCGTTAATTTTTCTAAAGGAGCTAACGCTTGTTCACAAAGATGATAAAGCGACCGATACGATTGTCGAATATCCTTGATTAAAACATTCGGCAAGTAAAAGCCATAGTTAATCCGAAAATAGGCAGGAACCAGATGATAATACACATTCATGAGCAATTCACGAGGCTGTTCAAATTGAACAACGGCCAACAATTCCATTTTCCGAATAATTTCACCAGAAATATCTAATAAAAACTCTAACTTCGTATCTCGCAATTCTCCTTGCAAGGCTGTCATTAAACAAATCGTGAAAAAAAGACTCTCAGTTTCTACATTCGCCACTGGCCCAACTAAATCACTTAAAATACGACGACTGACGGGATAAGCGCGTAAGGACTGAATTAACTGGTTCTCAGGCCAGACGACTGTTTTATATTTGCCTAATCTTTTTTGAGAAAAAGCAAGAAAGTAACTAATTTCATCTAATCTGCTGGGTACCAGTTGAAGCTGCGCTTCCTGGACGGCTAATTGAATGCCGTCACGTATTTTTGCGTATTGGCTCATTTGATGCTGACTGAGCCAGCAAAATAAAGCGAAGGTGCCCGACTTTTGTTGTAAGAGGCGGGCAAGCCAATTTTTCCCGAAACGACGAATCCGAAATTCATCTCCTTCTAGGTAAAACCCTCGTTTTCGTTCGTAGGATAAAGCAATGTTTTCAGTTGCTAGTTGGTGTCGTACTTTTTTGATGTCCGCTAAAATAGTGCCTTTCGAAACGTCTAAAAAATTTTGATAATGATACACCGATAGTTCTTCGATTTCTGAATAAGTGAGCAAAAAAATAAGTGCTTGTCTTTCTGTTTCGCTATAGATCACTTGACGTTGTTGAAAAAGTTGTTTTCCCCATTCATTTGCGGAAAGGTTTGGAATGCTGACGGTATTCTGTTGAACTTCTCCGCCTATTGTCGAAAGTTGTGTCACTAATTCTCGTTGCGAAAGATCGGTTATTTGTTGAGCCAAAGAGAGAGCAATTTTTTGCCCTGCATACTCGTCAAGGAGATAACTTATTTTATAATTCACAGCTGTGTCCTCCTCCTGTAATCATCATATAATGATAGCGCTTTATTTTCTATCTAAGTTGGGTACAAATGTCTACTGTACTTTTTTGATAAATTGTACCGTTCTTTATTTTAAAGTTAACAAAAACCCGTTGCAAGTTTCTTAAAAACTTACAACGGGTTTTCTTTATGTTAATTGTGTTTGTAATGCGATATTCAGCAAAATAGCCACCGCCACCCAGCCACCACACATCACCAGAAGCAGCCAACTAAACATTGATTGTTTTACTAAAGACTGCTTAGGCTTTGCCAGATGTACAAAATTCATGCTATTTACTAAGAACAGTAAAAATAAAGCAAAACAAAGGACGGCCAAGCCAGCACAAATCCAAATCCACATCGTAATCTCCATCTATATTCCTCCTTCTACATTAACTCTATTTATAAAAACAGCACATTATTTTTCCTTTTTCCTTTTTTTATTCAAATAATAGAAACTTGTTAGTACTACGAGTAAACATGCAATACCAAGGCTGTAAAGCCACGTGCTATTTCGTTCACCTGTCCTTGGTAATGACGTCTGTGCATTAGTCGGATTCGTTTTAGCAGTGGTTTTTCTGCTCACTTTGTCTTGTTGTTGTGACGTTTTTTTATCTTTATCAGTGACTGGTTGCTCTGTTGGCTTAATGACACCTTCCGTTTTTAGTGGCTCTTTCCCTCCATAGAACGTTACACCGATATTCGTTTGCCCTACTTCTTCTGCAAAACTCTCAGAAGAAACAATTAGACTCGCAATGCCAACGGTTAAAAGTATTCCCAACGTCACCAGAAGTGACCCTTTACTTTTCATTGTCATCATAGCGTGCTCCTTGTCTATTTTTCAAGGCTGCCTGTTTTTCTTGTTGTAAATAGGCTTGTTGTTTCAGTGTTGCTTTCTGTTGCGTAAAACGCCAAATAGCTAGAATTAGACTCACAATTGTTGCAGCTAACAAGCCATAAAAAGCTTGATTCCACCAAGTCGGTAGGACCAATTTCACTACTGCTTCTTTATTTAATTTTTTGGCTTCTTGACTACTGATGGTAAATTCTTGCTTAAACGGCCACACTTGTTGTTCATCTTCTTTCAAGACCGCTTTTCCTTCAAAAATATAGGTTCCTGGACGAACATCTTCTTTCCCGAAATCTAAATGGAAGTTCATCGTCGAATTTGGCGCAAAACGAACACTTGGTAAAATCCGTTTGGCATATTCTTTCGTTTCGCCTTTTTTCGTTACTTTTCCTTCTAAACGTACTTCAGGAAAAATAGCGGATGTCGGATTCTGAATAACCGCTTGGACCGATTTATTTCCTAAAGCAATGGTCGGAACTAATTTAACTAATTGAAGAGTCTCTGCTAGATACATCGGTGTATCTTCTGACATTCGTAAAGCAATTGCTACATTAAATCCATATCGACTGGTTAAACCCGTTGATTTTCCTTTTTCTTCCTTTTCATCTTCTGCAAGCGAAGCATAAACACCACCCAAAACTAATCCTTGGAAACCATTCGCTGGAATTTCGACAGTCATTTTGGCTGTTACGGTTTTCTTAGCGGGAACTTTTACATGTTCCTCAGGTAATTTAATTAATGTTGTCAAGGGTACTTTTAAACTTGAATCTGGTTTTTTCTCGAAATCATTGTACACAATTAAACCATTGTCATTCGTCACAGCATTCGCCAAATTTAAATCAATCGTCAATTCTTCATCTGTTTTATTAATTAATGATAATTCGACTTCTTGTTTCTGTCCTGGTTTTACAATGAGATCGTAGTAGGATTGCGTATTTTTCGCTTGATTCTCAGGAATATTGGGTTTAACTGTAAATTTTGTATTCATGTTGTCATCCGCTTCTTCTGCTTGTACAGCAGAAGGGATGCTTAATGCCATCACACAAATAAAAACTGTGACGATTAGCCAGCGCATTGTCTTCATTATTTGTTCCTCCTATGTATCGAAAAGGAGCCGTGCACCACTGCGCAGCTCCTTTTCTAGTAATGCAGTATTCTCGTTAGTAACTTTTTATGGCGCAGCCACTAATGTCCAAGTTACGTTACCTGTATACGCACCATTTGTAATTTGTGAACTAGGTGTTGTAATGTTTAATTTTACATTTGATAATTCAGAATCCCATGTACCTTGACCTTTACCAACTGCTGCTGTAGCAATTGATACAGCTGCTCCACCTACTGGAATAGTTGTTCCAGCAAATTCAGGACTTCCTGGATCTGCTGCAAAGGCAGCTACATCACGTGAGTATGTTTTTGCTGTTTCATCGTATTTCGCTACTGCTCCTGTTTGTGCAAAGGTAATTGAGCCTTCTAAAGTAGCAGTGCCATTTTTCATTTCAGCAACGCCGGCAGTAACTGACCAACCCGCTTGTGTTCCACGAACATCCCCAACGGCATAACGTTTTGTTTGGGTACCTGTCGCATCTAACGAAATCGCTGATAAATCAGAACTAACTTCTGTCGAAGCAAATTTGAATTCTGTTGGAACATATAACAAATCAAAATTTGTATTCGTACCTGGTCCTGGCTCTTGGGTACTTCCATCTTCTCCATCACCATTACCATCTGGCAATGAACCACTTATCATCTCTACGTTTGCTGGTGTTGTACCAGTTGTTGTTGCATGTGCTGCTGCAGGAGCGATGCTTGCCCCTAAAATTGCCGTTCCTGCAAATAAAGTTACCAATGTTTTTTTCTTCATTTTACTCTCTCCTTTATATCTTGGTTAATTAATGAATAAAAAAGTGAAAAACTTTTCTATCTCAGTAGAACGTAAACTAAGTATAGCGAAAAAAAGACTGCTTGTGATTTCAAATTTTAAACACCTCATGCAAAAAAAATGAATTTACTATAACAGCAAGGTTCCAACGACTTTTTGTGTCTTTGAAAACGTAATTTTCAAAAAATATATTGTTTTTTTTCATATATAAAGTAGTAATTTTATAAAAAAACAGCGAGAAAACGTCAAAACATTAGTGACAAACACTAACATTTTGACGTTTTCTCGCATTTATTAAATCAAAATTTCCTCAATATTTTTAAAAAAAATAGTGAAAACTAAAATTATATCGTTTTCATAGACAAAACGTACATTTTTTCTTACGAAAATTGATAATCACTCGCTGACTATTCTCTAATCAAAGCTTGCGTTGTACAGCGGAAGGAACCACCTAACATTCTAGAAACATGGTAATCAATTGCCTCAACTTTGATACCTTTTGCTTCTATTTGAGGAATTAAAGTTGTAAACGATTGGTCCGTTATATACGTTTCTTCGTTAAGCGGTAGACCATTTGTCACTAAATACGCTGCTTCTTGCAAAGTAACGTGAATTTTTTCCCAGTTTGCTAATTGCGCAGGAAGTCCATCCAAAAAGGCCTCTTCACAAACAATCATCAAGCCTTCTCTCAACAAGCTCAACGCACAATCTAAGTGGAGAATATGCGGATGTAACCGAACCGGCACCACTTCATAACCAAAATGACCAATCATATTGGCTAACCACTGAATTCCTGCTAGGTTACTTGCCAAGCCAGAGTAGCCCACAAAAATTGTTGTTCCTAGAACTAAAACATCGCCGCCTTCAATAAAGGGACCTGCTTCACTTAAAGCCCCTTCAGAAATGTCAGGTTGTGGCGCAGCAAAATAATAGCCTTCTGCTTCTTGTGTCCACTGCTGAATAATCGGACGAATTGGTAAAATTTCTTGTCGACGGTGTTGAAATCTTAAGTTTCCTTCTATTAAGAGATTGCCAATTGTAAAAAAAGGGTCTCGTGAAAAGAAGTTACTATATCCTACGCCCAATTCCTTGCCATGTTCTTTTTCATAGGTTGTCAATAAACGTGGACGAAATACTTCTACGCCATAAGATTCTAATACTCCTTGCATGATTTCTTTTTCTTTTTCCCAACGCACTTGTTGTTCTGGTGCAAAGTCTGCTAAATCGCGCCCTTCATTATTCTGTGTTAAACGGGCATTTTCCTCTGTTAAAAAAGTCGTATCCGCTTCATCAAATTTATCTGGTAAACAAAATTGCGATTGTGCTAAAACAACTGAACGCAACGGTGCAAATTCACTTTCAACATGCATTTTTTTCATTATTTGACCTCACTTTTATCTGGTTACCTTCATTATAACAGAGATAAAATTTTTATGCCTTCAATGAAGAAAAAGCAGAACTTCTATACGTTCTGCTTTTTCTTCATTTTGTTATTTACCAATACCTTTATCTTTAATCTCAGCTTTTTGCCCGGTGCCATCTACTAAGCCAAAAATAATCTTCGCTTGGTCTGTATTATCAATTTGTCCTGAAAAAGCTTCTGCTTGTGGGCCATAAGCATAGACATTTACATCTTCTCCTGTGTGTCCGCCAGTAGTCCAACCAGTATTCGAACGTTCATCAAAAATCTTTCTTAATGCCTGAGCTATTTTTTCAACATCTTTTGACTCCGCCGCTGTTTTCACTGCTTTCAATTCAGCCTCACTTAATTGAAAATCAATATACTCAGTCACTGTTTTTTCCACATTACCATTTTTAATAATTTCTTCTGCCATGAAATCAGGCGTGCGTTTTGCCGCATGTAAAGGCTCCGTCAACCAGTTGTATTGATCTCCTTTGCCTAAAGACAAGCCACCTGTTGAATGATCTGCAGTTGTAACCACCAATGTTTCACCATCTTTTTTGGCAAAATCGATGGCCTTTTCAAACGCCGCTTCGAAGTCTTGCATTTCGCTCATCGCGCCAACAATATCATTGCTATGCCCGGCCCAATCAATTTGACTACCTTCAACCATTAAAAAGAAACCTTTTTCATTTTTATCTAACCGTTGAAGAGCCGCTTCTGTCATATCAGCTAATGAAGGAACTTCTTCCGTTCGGTCAATCATTTTAGGTAGCCCGCCTGGTGCAAACAAGCCTAAAATTTTGTCGTCTTGGTTCTCATTTAACGACTTTTTGTCTGTGACATGACCATAACCCGCTTGGGAAAATTCTTTGACTAAATCACGATCTTTCCGGGCAAATAATTCGGAGCCGCCGCCAAGTAACACATCGACTTTGTGTTGTCCGTCGATTTGATCATCAAAATAGTCATCGGCGATTTCTGCCATGTTTTTGCGTGAAACATTATGTGCGCCATATGCAGCAGGGGTTGCATGTGTTATTTCAGATGTTGCTACAAGCCCCGTTGATTTCCCCACTTTTTTCGCACGTTCCAGCACTGTTTCTGTTTTGGACTTGTCATTATCGAGTGCTATAGCATTATTATAGGTTTTCACTCCGGCAGCCATCGCTGTCGCTGCGGAAGCTGAATCGGTGACATTCTCTTCTTCATCTTCTGGATAAGTGGCTTGTTGCCCAACTAAATAGGTATCAAAAGCTGTTTGGGGAACACGCTTGTCTGAGTGATTGGCTTTGAAATAGCGATAGCCCGTTGTATACGGATTCCCCATGCCATCTCCAATCATAAAAATAACATTTTTTACTGGTGCTTTTTCGGATTCAGTTGCCTTCGCTTCAGCAACCTCTGTTTGTTTTTCGCCGCTTTTTTGTTCAGATAAATTTGTACAACCCGCTAATGTTGTGAATGTTAATAAGGTAACCCCTAGCAAAGCTCTTTTCTTCATTTCCTTGTTTCCTCCTTCATATCTACCCATACATTGACTATAACAAGTCTTAGTTGATTTCTGATAAATAACAAGTAAACAAAGTGTTAAGTTGTTGTATTGCTTCTGTTAAGTTCCTTATTTGTCGCGTCTTGCTGCTCTTTTTTCGGACTCTTTGCGTAATTGTTTCTGCGCTTTTTTTGAGCCGCGTTCAATATCTTTGAGTTTCTTTCGTTCATGGAAATCTGTAAATAAACTTTCTAAATCATAGTCTTGCGGATATAGATCTTGTGCTTTCGCTTGTAATTTCAACCGTCTTCGTGGTACATTTTCAATTTTATCATTCACAAATACTTGGATTTCTTGTTCACCCTCATCTGTAAAAACCAACCCAATTTGTTGTGTTTCTGTCAATAGGACACGATCACCTTTTTGATAACGGTGTGTTTCTTCTACAAACGTGGCAAAGGTCGTTTCTTTTGCTTTCAGGGATTTAAATAAACTTCGATTAGTAGGGTATTCTTTCCGCTGAATATAATGGGCCGCCTTTTCAATGAGCTGTGGCTCCATCTTCATTTTACGTGCAATCCAAAGCGCCTGACTATCGCCAACTTCACCAATTTTCAATTGATATTTGGGCGTTAATGTTTCACGATCGAAGGCCATTGCGGCAGGCACAAAATCGTCATGCTCTTGGGCAAAACGTTTAATTTCACCATAATGGGTCGTTGCAACTACCAAGGCTCCCTTTTGATACATCGTTTCCATGATAGCAATCGCTAAGCCAGCTCCTTCGTTCGGCTCGGTACCACTGCCAATTTCATCTAATAAAACAAGCGTGTGTCGCTTAACATTACGCAACATTTCCGCAATATTTTTCATGTGCCCAGAAAAAGTGCTTAACGCATTTTCCAGATTTTGCTGATCACCAATATCGACAAAAATTTCATCTAATACTGGAATCTCTGTGCCTGCTTGTGCTGGAATTTGCAACCCAAATTGTGTCATGACAGTCAATAAGCCAACTGTTTTCAAGACAACCGTTTTACCACCAGCATTGGCACCTGTAATGACAAGTCCTCGATACTCTGCTCCTAAAGAAAACGTCAATGGTACTGCGTGTTCTAATAAAAGAGGGTGTTTTCCTTGAACAATGCGCAAGCGTTCTTCTTTGTTTACTTTTGGCGTAATCCCACCAATTTCGCGACTATACTTTCCTCGTGCAAAAATAATATCTAAGGTGGTCATTGTATCGACGGCTTGATCGACTAGTCGTTCTTGCTCATTGATTAACCCTGTTAGTTCTGCCAAAATTTGATATTCTTCCGCTGTTTCTTCCGCTTTTAAAAGTGTCAATTGTTCATTTAATTTACTAATTGCTACAGGTTCAATAAAGACCGTTTGTCCTTTATTGGATTGCTCAATGATTGTGCCTGAAACCTTATTTTTATAGCTAGCTTTGATTGGTACCGTGTAATGTTCCCCTTTTTTCACCATCATATTTTCTTGAATATACAGTTGATTATTTTTATTGCGTAAAAATTTGGTAACTTTTGTTTCAATTTCTTGTTGGCATTCATTGATTTGACGCCGGATTTTCCGAAGTTGTCGAGAAGCATCGGTGGCAACTTTTTGGTTATGGATTTTCGTATAAATTTGTTCTTCGATTGCTCTGAAATCAGCTAAGTGCTGACTGTAACTAAATAGGCGTGGTGTTTGGTATTGATTTTTTTCAAAAAACTTCTGGATTCGCTGACTACTTCTTAAAAAGTCAGCCACCTCAATCAATTCGTTTGGTGTAAGGATTAAGCCTTTTTTCACTTGTTGAAGCAAGCGGGTAATTTGGCTCAAGCCCATGAAAGGGACGTGTTGTCCGCTATCAATAATTAAGCGGGCCTCGGTTGTTTCCGTTAAGCGGGACTGCACTGTTTCTAAACGTGTTGCAGGGACCATTTTCGCCAACCGTTCTTTACTATACTCGCCAATCGCACGTGTTTGAACTTCTTTAAGAATTGTTGTAAATTGTAATTTTTGAATGGTTTCATGATTCATTTGTTTTTTCTTCCTTTCTATCACGAAAAGAATACCTGGCGCCTTTAAATAAAAACCAGTTTCTATAGAAAAAAGAGGACAGCGTTCTACCGCTGTCCTCTTTATCATTGGATAAAGGTTACTAAAGAAACCTCTTCTAAAGGAGGTATTTAGTAAATGAGATGACTGACAGGTATCACTTTCTAAGCACACCAAATAAACCTTGCTTGGTTCACTGGTTATTCAACTTATCAATTAGATACCTACGACACTCACCAAAATACCCCACATTCATTTGTTGGTTTTTATTTATTCTCCACTTGAGAGTAGCAAATCTGGCGAAGAAAGTCAAATAAAGATTGGCCCTTTACTTATTCAATGTGTTTTTCATCATGGTTAGTAACGTTTTCACGTCTTCTGTTC
>OKHP01000032.1_pt1 | contig 97850 bp, 83 predicted proteins | sample 1613411 | NCBI WGS metagenome assembly OKHP01 (sample SAMN04436855, study PRJEB24849) | human gut metagenome | biome: human gut; feature: NICU; material: stool | host: Homo sapiens | place: USA: Saint Louis, MO | collected 2011-10-13 | reverse complement strand
GACCGCCTTCCAGCGCCGCCAGCATCACGCGGGCGAAGTTGATAAAGCTCATGCCAGTACAGCGATAGCCCCATTTGCCACCGACGGCGGTTTCGATACAACCAATTGCTGCGTAGTCGTAAGCGTCCTGCGGTTCAATACCGAGTTTAATAAATTCCGGGATGACGATTTCGTCGTTGTTGAACGCCGGCATCCCGAAGCCGCAGCGGATCACCTGAACACAGGCGTCGAGGAAATCGTTACTCATACCCGCATGGTAACGCACGCTGAGGTTAGGCTGAGTCGAACGCAGGCGACCGCAAGATTCGAGGATCGCATAAGAGAGTGGATTTACCGCGTCCATCGGTTGACCATCAACCAGATTTTGCCCGCCAATGGTGACGTTCTGATACAGCGGACTTCCCGCAGAGGCTTTTGAGTGTGAGCCGGAGCGGATTTTGTTCACTTCCAGCAATTTCAACCAGCAGCTATGCAGCATCTCGATGGCGTGTCCGCGATCCAGTGTCTGGTTCAGTTCAACGTCACGGCGATAGTATGGATAGAGATACTGGTCCATACGACCAAACGATACCGAGTGACCGTTAGATTCAATCTGCAAAATCAACTGGATGAAGTAACACAGTTGCAGCGCCTGCCAGAAAGTCTGCGGCGGCTGGTGGGCGATAAGATCGCAGTTTTCTGCTATCGTCAGCAGTTCATCGCGACGGCTTTCGCGGGTTTCGGTCGCGGCCATTTCACGCGCCAGGGCAGCGAAACGTTCAATGTGTTCACTGACTGCCACCAGCACGATATCAATCGCTTTCAGGAATTGCTCGCCGTGCAGATCTTCCAGAACCGTCAGATTGATGCGCGAGCGACGTTCCGCCACTTTCTCACGCAGACCATCAAGACCTTTTTCCAGCAGTAGCGGGAAATTGACCGCCAGGTGCGCATCGCCGGAGGTCATATTGCCCTCCGCTTTAATGATGCCGGTCGCCAGCAGACCTTTTTGCTCATCGGTAAACATGCCGTAGCAGCGATCCTGTACGGTCTGACCGCGCCACCACGGGCACACTTCATGCAGAACGCGTTTGTTCTCTTCACTCACCGCAAAACCAGCACCGGGACGATCTGCCAGATCATCAATCTCTTTTTCGATCCAGGAGACGGTATATTCCGGGAAGATCGGCGCGGCGCGAACTTCGCTTGCCTGGTTGCCAATGATCAACTCATCGTGCTTGATCCAGATGGTGCGATTCGCCAGGTGATGCGCCAGTGCCAGCGCGCGACGTACCGGGATCGGCTTATCGAGATGTTGTTGATACATCTCGGTATAGTGCTGCGCGCGCTCGGTACAGACCGGCGGTTTCACAATATGCACCAGCGCATTTTTGTGCGCTTTAATGCGATCGCTGAGCGTATCCAGTTTTAGTGTGGTCATGGTTGTTATCCTCGTAAGGTCGCGGTTAACCCTTTCTGGCAGGCATACTGCTGGGCAAAGTCGAGCAGTTCTGGCGCATCAAGCGGTTTTTCCGGGGCGTCATAGGGCAGATTAAGTAAGTGATATTTGTTGATGCCCAGCGTGTGGTAGGGCAGGAAATGAATTTCGCTAACGTGCAGCTCGTCGGCGGCAAAATCGGTAATGGCTTTCACAGAAGTTTCGTCGGCATTAAAGCCCTGAATCAGTGGCACGCGGATAATGATTTTTTTGCCGGCTGCGGCGAGTTTTTTCAGGTTATCCAGCACCCTGGCGGCGTTACCGTCGGTCCACTGTTTAAACGGCGCGTCGGCAACGTGTTTTAAATCGGCAAGAAACAGATCGATATAGGACAGAGAAGGGGCGATATATTTCCACGGCACATGCAGACAGGTTTCTACCGCAGTATGAATGCCGGCCTCGTGGCTGGCTTGCAGTAGCGCCGTCGCCATTTCCGGCTGCATAAAGGGTTCTCCGCCAGAAAGTGTTAAGCCGCCGCCACTGCGATCGTAAAACGGTTTATCGCGCAAAACGGTTGCCATGATCTCTTCAACGCTTTTCACTTCACCACACACGGTTAACGCCTGTGTTGGGCAGCAGTCGGTTAGCGCCGTAAAATGCTCCGGGGTTAACTTTTCCCGATGAATAAGCAAACCATTCAACGCGCGCTCAATCACTTCCGGTGCGGTCTTAGCGCACAGCTCACAGCCTTCCAGACAGAGTCGTGGGTCATACAGCAGATCCTGCGTGCGGGCGCGGCTTTCCGGGTTCTGACACCAGCGGCAGCCCAGCGAACAGCCTTTAAGAAATACGACCGTGCGGATACCGGGGCCATCATGGGTCGAGTAGCGTTGAATATTGAAAATCATAGTTGCCTCTCTGTTTCGTTCAAACATTAAAATACTTTCGAATGAAAGTTAGATTGATGTGCGTCAACTGTTCAGAGAGTTTTCCCGTGATAGTCTACATTCAGACAAAAAGTACATTTTGAGGATGGTTATGGAACTGTATCTGGATACTTCAGACGTTGTTGCGGTGAAGGCGCTGTCACGTATTTTTCCGCTGGCGGGTGTAACCACTAACCCAAGCATTATCGCAGCGGGTAAAAAACCGCTGGAGGTTGTGCTTCCGCAACTTCACGAGGCGATGGGCGGTCAGGGGCGTCTGTTTGCCCAGGTAATGGCTACCACTGCTGAAGGGATGGTGAATGACGCACGTAAATTGCGTTCTATTATTGCGGATATCGTGGTGAAAGTTCCGGTGACCGCAGAGGGGCTGGCAGCTATTAAGATGTTAAAAGCGGAAGGGATTCCGACGCTGGGAACCGCGGTATATGGCGCAGCACAAGGGCTACTGTCGGCGCTGGCAGGTGCGGAATATGTTGCGCCTTACGTTAATCGTATTGATGCTCAGGGCGGTAGCGGTATTCAGACTGTGACCGACTTACACCAGTTATTGAAAATGCATGCGCCGCAGGCGAAAGTGTTAGCCGCGAGTTTCAAAACCCCGCGTCAGGCGCTGGACTGCTTACTGGCAGGGTGTGAATCAATTACTCTGCCACTGGATGTGGCACAACAGATGATTAGCTATCCGGCGGTTGATGCCGCTGTGGCGAAGTTTGAGCAGGACTGGCAGGGAGCGTTTGGCAGAACGTCGATTTAACCGGACGTTCTGCATCCTCATAAATTGCTGATGACGTGGCGGAGTGCCGCGTCTTATCTGGCCTGGAGGTGGCAGTTACTGCCCGCACACCTCACACCCCGGATTGCGCATCAGTTTCATTTCGCGAAACTGACAGGTCATCGCATCGTACATCACGATTTTCCCGCTGGCTGGTTTGCCATAACCTGCCAGCAGTTTGATCGCTTCCATTGCCTGCAACGAACCAATTACGCCGATTAACGGTGCCATCACGCCTGCTTCTACGCAGGTTAACGCGTTCTCGCCAAACAAACGGCTAAGGCAGCGATAGCACGGTTCGCCGTCCTGATAAGTGAAGACCGTGATTTGCCCTTCCATACGAATTGCCGCGCCGGAAACCAGCGGCACCTTCGCGGCAAAACAGCCTGCGTTCAGTTGATTACGTACTGCAACGTTATCCGTACAGTCGAGCACCAGATCGTGTTTTGCAATCATCGCAGCAAGTTCAGCGTCATCAAGCAGCGCATTGACTGGCGTAATCGCGATATGTGGGTTGATCCGCGTCAGGGCGTCACGGGCGGATTCCACCTTTGGTTGCCCGACCGTGGCATCACTGTGCAGCGTCTGGCGTTGCAGATTGGAGAGCGAAACCGTGTCGAAGTCGAGCAGCGTCAGGTTGCCGACACCGGCGCTTGCCAGATACTGCGAAGCTGCGCAGCCGAGTCCACCAAGGCCGACGACCAGCACGCGGGAATCTTTCAATGCTTCCTGACCGTCAAAATCAAAACCGCGCAGAATGATTTGCCGGTTGTAGCGCAGCATCTCCTGATCGCTGAGTTCCGCCATTACAGGCCTCCGAACAACGCGTTAAACGGTTCTACTTCCACCCATTCGCCCACTTCCACATTGCCGCGATCGCGTTCCAGCACGATAAAGCAGTTGCCGAGGCTAAAGGAGCTAAATATATGTGAACCCTGATGTCCGGTGGTCGTCACTTCCAGTTCGCCATCGGCGTTGCGTTGCAGCACGCCGCGCTGGAAATCAAGGCGTCCTGGCGATTTCTTCAGAGGCGATGCCGTGCGTACACGCTGGCGCGCGGGCAGGCCGCTGGCGGTATTGCCGCTTAGTTTTGCCAGCAAAGGCTGTACCAGTTGATAGAAGGTCAGCGTCGCTGAAACCGGGTTGCCCGGCAGGCCGCAGAACCAACTATTAGCAAGTTTACCGAACGCGAACGGTTTACCCGGTTTAATCGCCAGTTTCCAGAAGGCGATCTCCCCCAGCTCTTCAAGAATCGTTTTGGTGTAATCCGCTTCACCCACTGAAACACCGCCGGAACTGATCACCAAATCCGCCTGGCTGTCGGCTTCAATAAATGCGGCGCGCAGGGCATGGGGATCGTCGCGGATAATCCCTAAGTTGATTACCTCGCATCCCAACTGTTCTAACATCAGGTGTACGGCGAGACGGTTGGTATCGTAGATTTGGCCGTCGCCCAGCGGCTGACCGGGCAACTGGAGTTCATCACCGGTAGAAAAAAGCGCTACACGCACTTTACGAATCACCGGAACTTCGGCAATCCCTAGCGAAGCAATCACTGGCAGTTCAGCGGTAGTCAGGCGAGTCCCCGCCGGGAAAACAACCGCACCTGCAGAGATATCTTCACCGCGACGGCGAATATTTTGCCCGCTACGCGCTTCAGCAGTAAAACGCACGCCATTGTCCGTTTGTTCAGTCTGCTCCTGCATCACCACCGCTTCGCAGCCTTCCGGCACCGGCGCACCGGTCATAATACGAATGCAGGTACCCGCAGGCCATTCACCATGGTACGGCTGACCGGCAAAGGATTTACCGGCAACGGGCAGCGGTTGCCCGGAGGCTATATCGGCTAAACGCACCGCGTAGCCGTCCATAGCGGAGTTATCAAACCCCGGGACATCCAGTGGCGAAACGACATCGCTCGCCAGAATACGGCCAAAACACTGAACCAGTGGCAGCGTTTCCTGGGCGGTCAGTGGGGTAACGCGAGAAAGCATCTCATTAAGCGCGGTGTCGAGCGACATCAATCCGGTGATAAATTCCATGAAAACACTCCTGCGGAGGCAAAATCGAATTTGCCTATTATGTCAGAAAAACGCCACAGACTGTATGCCACCTCGGGCGTAGCGCTGGCTCCTGCCTTTACATGCCATATCCATCTTTCTATATTCAAAAATTGAATGAGTCATTCATAAAAATTCTGATATTTATAGCAAAAGTGGCGAGCCACTCTTAATGGACGAATACTATGGGCAAAGCAGTCATTGCAATTCATGGTGGCGCAGGTGCAATTAGCCGCGCGCAGATGAGTCTGCAACAGGAATTACGCTACATCGAGGCGTTGTCTGCCATTGTTGAAACCGGGCAGAAAATGCTGGTAGCGGGCGAAAGTGCGCTGGATGTGGTGACGGAAGCGGTGCGTCTGCTGGAAGAGTGTCCACTGTTTAACGCCGGAATTGGCGCTGTCTTTACGCGTGATGAAACCCATGAACTGGACGCCTGTGTGATGGATGGTAACACCCTGAAAGCCGGTGCGGTGGCGGGCGTTAGTCATCTGCGTAATCCGGTTCTTGCCGCCCGGCTGGTGATGGAGCAAAGCCCGCATGTGATGATGATTGGCGAAGGGGCAGAAAATTTTGCGTTTGCTCATGGCATGGAGCGCGTCTCGCCGGAGATTTTCTCCACACCTTTGCGTTATGAACAACTAATGGCAGCGCGCGAGGAAGGGGCAACAGTCCTCGACCATAGCGGTGCGCCACTGGATGAAAAACAGAAAATGGGCACCGTAGGGGCCGTGGCGTTGGATTTAGACGGCAATCTGGCGGCAGCCACGTCCACGGGCGGAATGACCAATAAATTACCCGGACGAGTTGGCGATAGTCCCTTAGTGGGGGCCGGATGCTATGCCAATAACGCCAGTGTGGCGGTTTCCTGTACCGGTACGGGCGAAGTCTTCATCCGCGCGCTGGCGGCATATGATATCGCCGCGTTAATGGATTACGGCGGATTAAGTCTCGCGGAAGCCTGCGAGCGGGTAGTAATGGAAAAACTCCCTGCGCTTGGCGGTAGCGGTGGCTTAATCGCTATCGACCATGAAGGGAATGTCGCGCTACCGTTTAACACCGAAGGAATGTATCGCGCCTGGGGCTACGCAGGCGATACGCCAACCACCGGTATCTACCGTGAAAAAGGGGACACCGTTGCCACACAGTGATGAACTTGATGCCGGTGATGTGCTGGCGGTTGAAAATCTGAATATTGCCTTTATGCAGGAGCAGCAGAAAATAGCTGCGGTCCGCAATCTCTCTTTTAGCCTGCAACGTGGTGAGACGCTGGCAATTGTTGGCGAATCCGGCTCCGGTAAGTCAGTGACTGCGCTGGCATTGATGCGCCTGTTGGAACAGGCGGGCGGTTTAGTGCAGTGCGATAAAATGCTGTTGCAGCGGCGCAGTCGCGAAGTAATTGAACTTAGCGAGCAGAGCGCTGCACAAATGCGCCATGTGCGCGGTGCGGATATGGCGATGATATTTCAGGAGCCGATGACATCGCTGAACCCGGTATTTACTGTGGGTGAACAGATTGCTGAATCTATTCGTCTGCATCAGAACGCCAGTCGTGAAGAAGCGATGGTCGAGGCGAAGCGGATGCTGGATCAGGTACGCATTCCGGAGGCACAAACCATTCTTTCACGTTATCCGCATCAACTCTCTGGCGGGATGCGCCAGCGAGTGATGATTGCGATGGCGCTGTCATGCCGCCCGGCGGTGCTGATTGCCGATGAGCCAACCACCGCGCTGGATGTCACTATTCAGGCGCAGATCCTGCAATTAATCAAAGTATTGCAAAAAGAGATGTCGATGGGCGTTATCTTTATCACTCACGATATGGGTGTGGTGGCAGAGATTGCCGATCGGGTACTGGTGATGTATCAGGGCGAGGCGGTGGAAACGGGTAGCGTCGAACAGATTTTTCATGCACCGCAACATCCTTATACCCGTGCGCTGTTAGCTGCTGTTCCGCAACTTGGTGCGATGAAAGGGTTAGATTATCCCCGACGTTTCCCATTGATATCGCTTGAACATCCAGCGAAACAGGAGTCATCCATCGAGCAGAAAACGGTGGTGGATGGCGAACCTGTTTTACGGGTGCGTAATCTGGTCACCCGTTTCCCTTTGCGCAGCGGTTTGTTGAATCGCGTAACGCGGGAAGTGCATGCCGTTGAGAAAGTCAGTTTTGATCTCTGGCCTGGCGAAACGCTATCGCTGGTGGGCGAGTCTGGCAGCGGTAAATCCACTACCGGGCGGGCGTTGTTGCGCCTGGTCGAATCGCAGGGCGGCGAAATTATCTTTAACGGTCAGCGAATCGATACCTTGTCACCCGGTAAACTTCAGGCATTGCGCCGCGATATTCAGTTTATTTTTCAGGACCCTTACGCTTCGCTGGACCCACGTCAGACTATCGGTGATTCGATTCTCGAACCGCTGCGCGTACACGGTTTATTGCCAGGTAAAGAAGCGGCTGCACGCGTTGCGTGGTTGCTGGAGCGCGTGGGCCTGTTACCGGAACATGCCTGGCGTTACCCACATGAGTTTTCCGGCGGTCAGCGCCAGCGCATCTGCATTGCTCGCGCGTTGGCATTGAATCCAAAAGTGATCATTGCCGACGAAGCCGTCTCGGCGCTGGATGTTTCTATTCGCGGGCAGATTATCAACTTGTTGCTCGATCTCCAGCGTGATTTCGGCATTGCGTATCTGTTTATCTCCCACGATATGGCCGTGGTTGAGCGGATTAGTCATCGTGTGGCGGTGATGTATCTCGGGCAAATTGTTGAAATTGGTCCACGGCGCGCGGTCTTTGAAAATCCGCAGCATCCTTATACGCGTAAATTACTGGCGGCAGTTCCGGTCGCTGAACCGTCCCGACAACGACCGCAGCGTGTACTGCTGTCGGACGATCTTCCCAGCAATATTCATCTGCGTGGCGAAGAGGTTGCAGCCGTCTCGTTGCAATGCGTCGGGCCGGGGCATTACGTCGCACAACCACAATCAGAATACGCATTCATGCGTAGATAACATTCAGGCGGAGAATAAAATGGCAAGAGCTGTACACCGTAGTGGGTTAGTGGCGCTGGGCATTGCGACAGCGTTGATGGCATCTTGTGCATTCGCTGCCAAAGAGGTGGTGGTGGCGGTGGGATCGAACTTCACCACGCTCGATCCGTATGACGCAAATGACACGTTATCTCAGGCCGTAGCGAAATCGTTTTACCAGGGGCTGTTCGGTCTGGATAAAGAGATGAAACTGAAAAACGTGCTGGCGGAGAGTTACACCGTTTCCGATGACGGCCTTACTTACACCGTGAAATTGCGGGAAGGCATTAAATTCCAGGATGGCACCGATTTCAACGCAGCGGCGGTGAAAGCGAATCTGGACCAGGCCAGCGATCCGGCGAATCATCTTAAACGCTATAACCTGTATAAGAATATCGCCAAAACGGAAGCGATCGATCCGACAACGGTAAAGATTACCCTCAAACAGCCATTCTCAGCGTTTATTAATATTCTTGCCCATCCGGCGACCGCGATGATATCACCGGCAGCGCTGGAAAAATATGGCAAGGAGATTGGTTTTCATCCGGTGGGAACCGGGCCGTATGAACTGGATACCTGGAATCAGACCGATTTTGTGAAGGTGAAAAAATTCGCGGGTTACTGGCAGCCAGGATTGCCCAAACTGGACAGCATAACCTGGCGTCCGGTGGCGGATAACAACACCCGCGCGGCAATGCTGCAAACCGGTGAAGCGCAGTTTGCTTTCCCCATTCCCTACGAGCAGGCCGCACTGCTGGAGAAAAACAAAAATATCGAGTTGATGGCCAGTCCGTCAATTATGCAGCGTTATATCAGTATGAACGTGACGCAAAAGCCGTTCGATAACCCGAAGGTCCGTGAGGCGCTGAATTACGCCATTAACCGCCCGGCGCTGGTGAAAGTGGCCTTCGCGGGCTATGCAACGCCAGCTACTGGTGTGGTACCGCCGAGTATCGCCTACGCGCAAAGTTATAAACCGTGGCCTTACGATCCGGCGAAAGCGCGCGAATTACTGAAAGAGGCGGGATATCCCAACGGTTTCAGTACCACGCTGTGGTCGTCACATAACCACAGCACTGCGCAGAAAGTGCTGCAATTTACCCAGCAGCAGTTAGCGCAGGTCGGGATTAAAGCCCAGGTGACTGCGATGGATGCCGGACAACGGGCGGCAGAAGTTGAAGGTAAAGGGCAAAAAGAGAGCGGCGTGCGGATGTTCTACACTGGCTGGTCGGCTTCAACCGGCGAAGCCGACTGGGCTCTATCGCCGCTGTTTGCCTCGCAGAACTGGCCACCGACGCTGTTTAATACCGCGTTTTACAGCAATAAACAGGTGGATGACTTCCTGGCTCAGGCACTGAAAACTAATGATCTGGCGGAAAAGACCCGCTTGTATAAGGCGGCGCAGGATATCATCTGGCAAGAGTCGCCGTGGATCCCGCTGGTGGTAGAAAAACTGGTGTCGGCACACAGTAAAAACCTGACCGGTTTTTGGATCATGCCAGACACCGGCTTCAGCTTTGAAGACGCGGATTTGCAATAAGCAACGCAGGGAGTGGAATGCTTAATTACGTTATCAAACGCTTACTGGGGTTGATTCCGACGCTGTTTATCGTCTCGGTGCTGGTGTTTTTATTTGTCCATATGCTGCCCGGCGATCCGGCGCGATTGATTGCCGGGCCCGAAGCTGATGCGCAGGTTATAGAACTGGTGCGTCAGCAGTTGGGGTTGGATCAGCCGCTGTATCACCAGTTCTGGCACTATATCAGCAATGCTGTGCAGGGGGATTTTGGCCTGTCGATGGTGTCGCGTCGTCCGGTTGCCGATGAGATTGCCAGCCGCTTTATGCCAACGCTCTGGCTGACCATAACCAGTATGGTCTGGGCGGTGATATTTGGTATGGCGGCGGGAATTATCGCCGCCGTCTGGCGTAACCGTTGGCCGGATCGATTGAGTATGACCATTGCGGTGTCGGGGATCTCGTTTCCGGCATTTGCTCTGGGGATGCTTTTAATTCAGGTATTCTCCGTTGAACTGGGCTGGCTGCCTACCGTGGGAGCAGACAGTTGGCAGCACTACATTTTACCCTCCCTGACGCTCGGCGCGGCAGTGGCCGCCGTGATGGCGCGCTTTACCCGCGCGTCGTTTGTCGACGTTTTAAGCGAAGATTATATGCGTACCGCGAGGGCGAAAGGGGTGAGCGAAACCTGGGTTGTCCTCAAACACGGGCTACGCAACGCGATGATCCCGGTAGTGACCATGATGGGCTTACAGTTTGGCTTCTTGCTCGGTGGTTCCATCGTGGTGGAGAAAGTTTTCAACTGGCCCGGACTTGGACGCTTACTCGTTGACTCCGTAGAAATGCGCGATTACCCAGTGATTCAGGCGGAAATTCTGCTTTTCTCGCTGGAATTTATTCTTATCAACTTAGTGGTGGATGTGCTTTACGCCGCCATTAACCCGGCTATCAGGTACAAGTAAGGATGCGACTATTTAACTGGCGACGTCAGGCGGTGTTAAACGCCATGCCACTGGTCAAACCTGACCAGGTACGTACACCGTGGCATGAATTCTGGCGACGATTTCGCCGTCAGCATATGGCGATGACCGCCGCATTGTTCGTTATTTTATTGATTGTGGTGGCCATTTTTGCACGCTGGATCGCTCCCTATGACGCCGAAAATTATTTTGATTATGACAATCTGAATAACGGACCTTCTTTGCAGCACTGGTTTGGTGTCGATTCACTGGGGCGCGACATTTTCAGCCGTGTCCTGGTTGGTGCGCAAATCTCGCTGGCGGCGGGCGTGTTTGCCGTGTTTATCGGTGCGGCGATCGGGACGTTGCTGGGCTTGCTGGCTGGATATTATGAAGGCTGGTGGGATCGGCTGATCATGCGCATTTGCGATGTGCTGTTTGCCTTCCCGGGTATTTTACTGGCGATCGCTGTTGTTGCGGTGTTGGGAAGCGGCATTGCTAACGTGATTATCGCAGTCGCCATTTTTTCCATCCCCGCGTTTGCCCGGCTGGTGCGCGGCAACACGCTGGTGTTGAAACAGCAAACCTTTATCGAGTCAGCACGCAGTATTGGTGCCAGCGATATGACCATTTTGTTGCGTCATATCTTGCCTGGGACCGTCTCTTCTATCGTGGTGTTTTTCACCATGCGCATTGGCACCTCGATTATCTCTGCCGCCAGCCTGTCATTTCTCGGCCTCGGTGCGCAGCCGCCGACACCAGAGTGGGGTGCAATGCTCAATGAGGCACGAGCGGATATGGTTATCGCGCCGCATGTCGCTGTATTTCCGGCCCTGGCTATTTTTCTGACCGTACTGGCGTTCAATTTGTTGGGCGATGGTTTACGCGATGCGCTGGATCCGAAAATTAAAGGATAGTTACGTTTGAATATTGCTTGAAAGGGTAATCACCTCACAGGAAATTATTGCCCTAAGCAAGTGTTGTAACTTTCTGCTGATTTTGTAGAATCGGGTAATTTGGTTAAAAAGCCGCAGCAAGGGACTATTTTGCAGCGGCACAGCGTTCAGACAGTTATTTTTTTAAATGTATTAACATGCTGAGTTTATACGAAAAGATAAAGATAAGGCTGATAATTTTATTTTTATTGGCAGCATTGTCATTTATTGGTCTTTTTTTCATCATTAACTATCAACTGGTATCGGAACGCGCGGTAAAACGTGCCGATAGCCGCTTTGAACTTATTCAGAAAAACGTTGGCTATTTCTTTAAAGATATTGAACGTTCGGCCCTGACATTAAAGGACTCACTATATTTATTAAAAAATACAGAGGAGATTCAACGCGCCGTAATTCTGAAAATGGAAATGATGCCATTTTTAGACTCGGTGGGACTGGTACTTGATGATAATAAATATTATCTCTTTTCGCGGAGGGCGAATGATAAAATCGTTGTTTATCATCAGGAACAAGTAAATGGACCGCTTGTCGACGAGTCAGGGCGGGTTATTTTTGCCGATTTTAACCCATCGAAACGACCGTGGTCGATGGCTTCAGATGACTCTAACAACAGCTGGAACCCGGCATACAATTGCTTTGATCGTCCGGGTAAAAAATGTATCTCTTTTACGCTACACATCAACGGCAAAGATCATGATTTGTTAGCAGTAGATAAAATTCATGTCGATTTAAACTGGCGATATCTGAACGAGTATCTTGATCACATCAGCGCTAATGATGAAGTTCTATTTTTAAAGCAAGGTCATGAGATCATTGCTAAGAATCAACTCGCTCGTGAAAAATTGATTATTTATAATAGCGAAGGTAATTATAATATTATTGATTCTGTCGATACGGAATATATTGAAAAAACATCAGCGGTGCCAAACAACGCATTATTCGAAATCTATTTTTATTATCCTGGTGGTAATTTATTGAACGCATCAGATAAACTTTTTTATCTGCCGTTTGCTTTCATTATTATCGTATTGCTGGTGGTTTATTTAATGACCACTCGAGTGTTCCGTCGGCAATTTTCTGAAATGACAGATTTGGTCAATACGCTGGCGTTTTTGCCCGACTCTACGGATCAAATCGAGGCTCTGAAGATTCGTGAAGGCGATGCGAAAGAGATTATCAGCATCAAAAATTCGATCGCGGAAATGAAAGATGCTGAAATTGAACGGGCAAATAAATTGCTCTCGCTGATCTCTTACGATCAGGAAAGCGGTTTTATTAAAAATATGGCGATTATTGAGTCCAACAATAATCAGTATCTGGCTGTGGGGATCATCAAACTGTGTGGTCTGGAAGCTGTGGAAGCGGTGTTTGGTGTTGATGAACGCAATAAAATCGTCAGGAAATTGTGTCAGCGAATTGCCGAGAAATATGCGCAATGCTGCGATATCGTGACATTTAATGCCGATCTCTATTTACTCCTGTGCCGGGAAAATGTACAGACGTTTACCCGTAAGATAGCGACGGTAAACGATTTTGACAGCAGTTTTGGCTACCGCAATCTGCGCATCCATAAGTCTGCTATTTGTGAACCTTTGCAGGGGGAAAACGCCTGGAGTTACGCAGAAAAGCTGAAACTGGCGATTTCCAGTATCCGCAACCATATGTTCTCAGAGTTTATTTTCTGTGATGATGCGAAACTCAACGAAATAGAAGAGAATATCTGGATTGCGCGTAATATTCGCCATGCAATGGAAATTGGCGAACTATTCCTGGTCTATCAACCGATTGTTGATATTAACACCCGCACCATTTTGGGCGCGGAGGCGTTGTGCCGTTGGGTGTCTGCGGAGCGGGGGATTATTTCACCGCTGAAGTTCATTACCATTGCTGAAGATATCGGGTTTATCAATGAGCTGGGCTATCAAATTATTAAAACCGCGATGGGTGAATTCAGACATTTTAGTCAGCGTGCGTCGCTGAAGGATGATTTCTTACTGCATATTAATGTTTCGCCCTGGCAGTTAAACGAACCACACTTTCATGAGCGTTTTACTACCATCATGAAAGAAAATGGCCTGAAGGCGAACAGCCTTTGTGTTGAGATCACCGAAACCGTGATCGAGCGAATTAATGAACATTTCTATCTCAATATTGAACAACTGCGTAAACAAGGGGTACGGGTATCGATTGATGACTTTGGCACCGGTTTGTCAAACCTGAAACGTTTTTATGAAATTAATCCAGACAGTATAAAGGTGGATTCGCAATTTACCGGCGATATTTTCGGTACTGCGGGAAAAATTGTGCGCATTATTTTCGATCTGGCACGCTATAACCGGATCCCGGTGATTGCGGAAGGCGTAGAGAGCGAAGACGTTGCGCGTGAATTAATCAAATTAGGATGTGTTCAGGCTCAGGGGTATCTGTACCAGAAACCCATGCCATTCTCCGCCTGGGATAAAAGTGGAAAATTAGTAAAAGAGTAGTTTACGTATGTCCAGAATCAATAAATTCGTACTTACAGTCAGTCTGCTGATTTTTATCATGATTTCAGCAGTTGCCTGCGGGATCTACACTCAAATGGTAAAGGAACGGGTGTATGGCCTGAAACAGTCCGTTATTGATACTGCTTTTGCGGTGGCAAATATTGCTGAATATCGGCGGAGTGTGGCAATTGATCTGATCAACACGCTAAATCCTACGGAGGAACAGCTGTTGGTTGGCTTACGCACAGCTTACGCCGACTCGGTTTCACCCTCTTATTTGTACGATGTCGGTCCTTATCTGATTTCCAGTGACGAATGTATTCAGGTAAAGGAGTTTGAGAAAAATTATTGTGCAGATATTATGCAGGTTGTTAAGTATCGACATGTCAAAAATACAGGGTTTATCTCTTTTGATGGTAAAACCTTCGTCTATTACCTCTATCCGGTAACTCACAATCGTAGTCTGATATTTTTGCTTGGTCTGGAACGTTTTTCTTTACTGTCAAAATCGCTGGCGATGGATAGCGAGAACCTGATGTTCTCCCTGTTCAAGAACGGTAAATCGGTGACCGGTGATGAATATAACGCTAAAAACGCCATCTTCACCGTTTCGGAAGCAATGGAGCACTTCTCCTATTTGCCGACCGGATTGTACGTATTTGCTTATAAAAAAGACGTTTATTTTCAGGTATGTACATTGATTATTTTCTTTGCCGCATTGGTGGCAGTGATATCGGGTGCCAGTTGCCTCTATCTGGTACGCAGAGTGATTAATCGTGGTATTGTGGAGAAAGAAGCCATTATTAATAACCATTTTGAACGCGTACTGGATGGCGGGCTTTTCTTTTCGGCTGCCGATGTCAAAAAACTCTACAGTATGTATAACTCGGCATTCCTGGACGACCTGACCAAAGCGATGGGCAGAAAATCCTTTGACGAAGATTTAAAAGCGCTGCCGGAAAAAGGCGGTTATTTGTGCCTGTTTGACGTCGATAAATTCAAAAACATTAACGACACCTTCGGTCATTTGCTGGGCGATGAAGTGTTGATGAAAGTGGTGAAAATCCTTAAATCACAGATCCCGGTAGATAAAGGTAAAGTCTACCGCTTCGGAGGTGACGAATTTGCGGTGATTTATACTGGCGGCACGCTGGAAGAGTTGCTATCGATTCTAAAAGAAATCGTTCATTTCCAGGTGGGAAGCATTAATTTAAGCACCAGTATCGGTGTAGCGCATTCAAATGAATGTACTACCGTCGAACGATTGAAAATGCTGGCGGATGAGCGGCTGTATAAGAGTAAGAAAAACGGCAGGGCGCAGATTAGCTGGCAGTAATCATTATTCGCAGGCCGGACAAATGATTTTGCCCGGCCTGAATTAATTAAACCCGGCTACCCCACAAATCGTACTCATCGGCGTGCTCGACTTTCACTCGCAGGATATCACCCGGCTTAACGTTGGTTTCACCATTGAGATAAACCGCGCCGTCGATTTCCGGTGCATCTGCCATGCTGCGACCAATCGCGCCTTCTTCGTCCACTTCGTCGATAATCACCAGAATTTCACGACCCACTTTCTCTTGCAGGCGCTCGGCGGAAATCTGCTGCTGCAGCTGCATGAAACGGTTCCAGCGTTCTTCTTTCACTTCTTCCGGAACCTGGTCAGGCAGGGCATTGGCGTCTGCACCTTCAACCGGGCTGTATTTAAAGCAGCCAACGCGATCCAGACGTGCTTCTTTCAGGAAGTCGAGTAGCATCTGGAAATCTTCTTCCGTCTCGCCAGGGAAGCCAACAATAAAGGTTGAGCGTAGGGTCAGTTCCGGGCAGATTTCGCGCCACTGTTTGATGCGCGCCAGTTGGCGATCTACAGAACCCGGACGCTTCATCAGTTTGAGAATGCGCGGGCTGGCGTGCTGCAACGGAATGTCCAGATACGGCAGGATTTTGCCCTCTGCCATCAGTGGGATGACGTCGTCCACATGCGGATAAGGGTAAACGTAGTGCAGACGTGTCCAGATCCCCAGTTTCGATAACTGTTCGCACAGGCTGACCATGCTGGTTTTTACCGGCTCGCCGTTGTGGAAGCCAGTACGATGTTTAACATCGACGCCATACGCGGAAGTATCCTGCGAGATCACCAGAATTTCTTTAACGCCCGCATCAACCAGACGTTTCGCTTCACTTAACACTTCGCCAATCGGACGGCTCACCAGATCGCCGCGCATAGACGGAATAATGCAGAAGGTGCAGCGGTGATTACAGCCTTCAGAAATTTTCAGATAGGCATAATGACGCGGCGTCAGTTTCACACCTTGTTCTGGCACCAGGCTCAGAAATGGGTTGTGTTTCGGTTTTGGCACGTAGTGATGAACGTGCTCCAGAACCTGCTCATAGCTATGAGGCCCGGTGATTTCCAGCACTTTCGGGTGGACTTCGCGGATCTGATCTTCTTTTGCCCCCAGACAACCGGTCACAATTACCTTGCCGTTTTCATTCAACGCTTCACCAATGGCTTCCAGTGATTCTTGTACCGCGCTGTCAATAAAGCCGCAGGTGTTGACGATCACCATGTCCGCATCGTCATAGCTCGGTACCACGTCATAACCTTCAGTGCGTAGTTCGGTGAGAATACGCTCTGAATCGACAAGGTTTTTCGGACAGCCAAGGGAAACAAAGCCGATTTTCGGCTGGGGAGTTACTTTGCTCATAGCTTAAAAAATATTCAGTTACAGGAAAGGTCAGGGCAGGGATTCTACAGAGTTCTGGATAAAATTTGTATCGCAATCTCATTCGCTGGCGGAGTTGAAGGAAATGTAAATTTTGTTAATTCGGCGTGAAGAATTGATCCCGGACAGCATTTTGCTCAAAAAACAGCCATACTATTTAATTGCAACAAGGCTGGAAAGAGGAGGATCGAAGTATGTTCGTTGACAGACAGCGAATCGACCTGCTGAACCGGTTGATCGACGCACGCGTTGACCTCGCCGCATACGTGCAACTGAGGAAGGCAAAAGGATACATGTCCGTCAGCGAAAGCAATCATCTACGAGATAACTTTTTTAAACTGAATCGCGAACTGCACGATAAATCGCTGCGGTTGAATCTTCATCTGGATCAGGAAGAGTGGAGTGCTCTTCATCATGCTGAAGAAGCATTAGCGACAGCCGCAGTATGTTTGATGAGTGGGCACCATGATTGCCCGACTGTTATTACCGTCAACGCCGATAAGCTTGAAAATTGTCTGATGAGCTTAACGCTGAGTATCCAGAGCCTGCAGAAGCACGCCATGCTTGAGAAGGCCTGAAAACTAAGGGGGAGAAAGCGTCTCCCCCTTCATGTTTAAGTTTTTGTAAAAATGAATTTGTTCTCTCCTCCACTGACTACGCTTTAAGCCAGAGTCAATCCGGAGGCGTTATGCATCGACAATCCTTTTTCCTTGTGCCCCTTATTTGTCTTTCTTCCGCTCTCTGGGCGGCTCCTGCAACGGTAAATGTCGAAGTACTGCAAGACAAACTCGACCATCCCTGGGCGCTGGCCTTTTTACCCGATAATCACGGTATGTTAATCACTCTGCGCGGCGGCGAGTTGCGTCACTGGCAAGCAGGAAAAGGATTATCTGCGCCGCTTTCCGGAGTGCCGGACGTTTGGGCGCACGGGCAGGGCGGCCTGCTGGACGTGGTTTTAGCGCCCGATTTTGCTCAGTCGCGCCGTATCTGGTTAAGTTATTCCGAAGTTGGCGATGATGGCAAAGCCGGAACTGCTGTGGGTTATGGCCGCTTAAGTGATGATCTCTCAAAAGTGACCGACTTCAGCACCGTCTTTCGCCAGATGCCAAAACTGTCTACCGGCAACCATTTTGGCGGGCGGCTGGTATTCGACGGTAAAGGTTATCTTTTTATTGCTCTGGGCGAAAACAATCAGCGCCCGACGGCGCAGGATCTGGATAAATTACAGGGCAAACTGGTGCGTCTGACCGACCTGGGCGAAATCCCGGATGATAATCCTTTTGTAAAGGAATCCGGTGTGCGCGCCGAGATCTGGTCTTATGGCATTCGTAATCCGCAAGGAATGGCGATGAATCCGTGGAGTAATGCACTATGGCTGAATGAACATGGCCCGCGCGGTGGCGATGAAATTAATATCCCGCAAAAAGGCAAAAACTACGGCTGGCCGCTGGCAACCTGGGGAATCAACTATTCAGGCTTTAAGATACCGGAGGCGAAAGGGGAGATCGTCGCCGGGACCGAGCAACCTGTTTTTTACTGGAAAGATTCGCCCGCCGTGAGCGGCATGGCCTTCTATAACAGCGATAAATTCCCCCAGTGGCAGCAAAAATTATTTATTGGCGCGCTGAAAGATAAAGATGTCATCGTGATGAGCGTCAACGGCGACAAAGTGACAGAAGATGGCCGTATTTTAACGGACAAAGGGCAGCGAATTCGTGATGTTCGCACTGGACCCGACGGTTATTTATACGTTCTCACCGACGAGTCCAGTGGGGAATTACTTAAAGTTAGCCCACGCAATTAGCTAACGGGAATCATCACCACTTTGCGCACTGCGGGGCGTTCAGTGAGTTGCTGATACCAGCGTTGCAGATTTGGACGCGGTGTCCAGGTCAGGCCAACGTTAAACAAATTGTAGATGAACGGTGCGATAGCGATATCGCCCACACCAAACTCGTCGCCTGAGAACCATTTTACTTTTGCCAATTCCGCATCGAGCAGGGCAAACAGGGCGTCGCACTCTTTGCAACTGGCATCAATGGCGGCCTGATCGCGCTCTTCCGGTGGTGTTCTGACTAATCCCATCAGGATCCCGCGATGAGCATTACTGAGCGTCTGGTTTGCCCAGTCCATCCATTTTTCTGCTTCCGCACGACGTGCCGGTGAGTCGATCCACAGGCGTTTTTGCCCGTACTGTGCCGCCAGATAGCGGACAATGGCGTTTGATTCCCAAAGAATGAGATCACTTTCGTCGTCACGCAACAACGGCACCAGCCCGTTAGGGTTCATCGCCAGAAAATCAGTATCGTGATTTATCCCAAACTCACGGCCCGCGAGAATTTGCTCATAAGGTAGTTCCAGTTCTTCGAGCGTCAGCAATACTTTTTTTACGTTGGTTGAATTATTCCGACCCCACAGCGTAATCATACTCACCCCTTTTCCGACAGGCAGCCACAGGCTGAACAGGACTCCGATGGTGAAGTAAAGTTAACTTTTAAGCAACAGCTGGCAAAAAAATGACACCAGAAGCAGCGAAGCGGCAGGATATTGCATAAACTTTAAAAACTTTACCAACTTACGGTTTCTTTAAGTTTGTGTGTGCGTTATTAATCACCGAACTTATCATACGGCGATATAACGTATTTTTTTTGAATGGATACTCGGGTGGCATTTATGACGCAATACTCCTCTCTCCTTCGTGGTCTTGCAGCGGGTTCTGCATTTTTATTCCTTTTTGCCCCAACGGCATTCGCGGCGGAACAAACCGTTGAAGCGCCGAGCGTGGATGCGCGTGCATGGATTTTAATGGATTACGCCAGCGGTAAAGTGCTGGCAGAAGGCAATGCGGATGAGAAACTGGATCCCGCGAGCCTGACTAAAATCATGACCAGCTATGTGGTTGGGCAGGCGCTTAAGGCCGATAAGATTAAACTCACCGATATGGTGACGGTCGGTAAAGATGCCTGGGCGACGGGAAATCCGGCACTGCGTGGTTCATCGGTAATGTTCCTCAAACCGGGCGATCAGGTTTCGGTGGCAGACTTGAACAAAGGTGTGATTATCCAGTCCGGTAATGACGCCTGTATTGCGCTGGCTGATTACGTTGCCGGGAGCCAGGAGTCATTTATTGGTTTGATGAATGGTTATGCCAAAAAACTGGGTCTGACCAACACTACCTTCCAGACGGTGCACGGCCTGGATGCGCCGGGGCAGTTCAGTACCGCGCGCGATATGGCATTGCTGGGTAAAGCATTGATCCACGATGTGCCGGAAGAGTACGCCATTCATAAAGAGAAAGAGTTCACCTTCAACAAAATTCGTCAGCCTAACCGTAATCGTCTGCTGTGGAGCAGCAATCTGAATGTTGATGGCATGAAGACAGGAACCACGGCAGGCGCGGGATATAATCTGGTTGCTTCGGCTACCCAGGGCGATATGCGTTTAATCTCCGTAGTGCTGGGGGCGAAAACTGACCGTATCCGTTTTAATGAGTCTGAGAAATTATTGACCTGGGGGTTCCGCTTCTTTGAAACCGTGACGCCAATTAAACCTGATGCCACATTTGTGACTCAGCGCGTCTGGTTTGGTGATAAGAGCGAAGTGAATCTCGGGGCAGGCGAAGCGGGCTCAGTGACCATACCGCGTGGGCAGCTGAAAAACCTGAAGGCGAGTTATACGTTAATGGAACCGCAGCTTACCGCACCGCTGAAAAAAGGTCAGGTTGTCGGCACCATTGATTTCCAGCTTAACGGTAAATCCATTGAGCAGCGTCCGCTGATCGTGATGGAAAATGTGGAAGAGGGCGGATTCTTTGGTCGGATGTGGGATTTCGTGATGATGAAATTCCATCAGTGGTTCGGCAGCTGGTTCTCTTAATCTTCTGATAACCGGATGGCGCGAAACGTCATCCGGTTATACGTCATTAATACATCAACTTAATACGCTGCGTCTGCGCGTACTTCACATACTCATCTTCCGGGCAACAATCGCTCACAACAATATCAAAGCGTTTCAGGTCACCCATGCGCGCCGGACGCACCTTGCCAAATTTACTGTGGTCGACAACCAGCACATGCTTTTGCGCCATCGACATGGCCCAGTGTTTTACCGGCAACTCTTCAAGATTAAAGCAGGTAGCGCCTTTACTGACATGCACGCCCGCAGCGGAATAAAAAGCGATATCCGGGCAAAAATTATTCAGCGTTTGCTGAAAATCGATGGGTTTGAAAATGGCGTTGCTGGCGTGAAATTCACCACCGCAAAGAAACGCGCGGCAATGGGGTTTCTCTTTCAGCGCCAGAAAGGTATTTAGCGAATAACAAACGGCGGTAAAAGGGATTTCATTATCAATTGCTTCAATAATCCACGGCGTGGTGGTGCCACAGTCAAAAAAGAGGGTCTGATCGGGTTCTACCAGCGTCGCAGCCAGTTTTGCCGCCCGGCGTTTTTCTTCCACCAGGCGGGATTTTTGATCGCTTAACAGGTAATGGCTGGCGCTGCGTGGTTCCAGAACAATATAGCCGCCGAGCAAAACGACGGGCGCACTGTGGTTGTTCAGATCGCGACGAATCGTCATCTCCGAAACCCCAAGCAGGGCGGCGGCGTCTTTAAGATGTAACTTATCACTGCGTTTTAATTCTTGCAGCAGCTGCCCGATACGCTCTTCGCGACGTGTTTCCATAATCCCTCTGAATAGTTATTGAAGCGAGCCGCTCAATACTACACTTTTTAGCAGAGATCAGTCACGCACCCAGCCTTTGCGGATCGGTAATGCAAAACAGAAGCGATACCACGATTGCAGACGTTGATAGAGTTTATGCCCCATCGCTTGCCAGATAATCTGGGCGCTAAGGCAGCCAATCATACCTGCCAGCAATCCACCGAGCATATCCAGCGGCCAGTGGACGCCAAGATAAACGCGCGACCAGGCAATGACGACGGCCAGCACCATTAAAAGTGAGCCGGACCACAGGCGATGCCAGCATAAAAATGCCAGTGCAAAGGTGAAAATCACCGTACCGTGATCGCTCGGGAATGAGTCATCCGCCGCATGATGCAGGAAGTTATAGCCGATATTTTCGACAAAGGGTCGGTCGTGCGGAAAAAGATGTCCCATCGTCCAGGACACAAACAGGCTGACCGCCAGCGCGATAGCGATTTTTATCACCAGTTGCCGTTGTGCTGTAAGCCCCCACAACCAAAGTACTGCGGCCAGCAACGGCACCACGGTAATCAAATCTTTAGCAATAAAAATCGCCAACGAGATCATCCACGGCGCAGAGTCTGGCGTTGCGTTAATAAGAGAGAATAGAGAGAGATTCAAATTTTCCAGCATAACTTCCCGACGCAAAGTGATTAAAAGGGAGCCAATACAGGCAAGTCGTTGAGAATAAAGTGCAGGTTAAACTGGGTAAAGCGGCATCGTCTTATTTCCCTCAAGCGGCCTGTTTACGGTAGGTGATTGTAACGGGCAAAGGTTAAATAAAACTTAAAGAAAGCGTAGCTATACTCGCAATAATGTAAGAATGTGCTTAACCGTGGTTTCAGCTACAAAATTCGCTTTCTCGTTAGCTGCGCTTTTATTAAACTTTGCGCGATTATTATTGGCGAAGAAATTGCATGCAAAATAAATTAGCTTCCGGTGCCAGGCTTGGACGTCAGGCGTTACTTTTCCCTCTCTGTCTGGTGCTTTACGAATTTTCAACCTATATCGGCAACGATATGATTCAACCCGGTATGTTGGCCGTGGTGGAACAATATCAGGCGGGCATTGATTGGGTTCCTACTTCGATGACTGCGTATCTGGCGGGCGGGATGTTTTTACAATGGCTCCTGGGGCCGTTGTCGGATCGTATTGGCCGCCGTCCGGTGATGTTGGCGGGAGTGGTGTGGTTTATCGTCACCTGTCTGGCAATATTACTGGCGCAAAACATTGAACAATTCACCCTGTTGCGCTTCTTGCAGGGCATAAGCCTCTGTTTCATTGGCGCTGTGGGATACGCCGCAATTCAGGAATCCTTCGAAGAGGCCGTTTGTATCAAGATCACCGCGCTAATGGCGAACGTGGCGCTGATTGCTCCACTACTTGGTCCGCTGGTGGGCGCGGCGTGGATCCATGTGCTGCCCTGGGAAGGGATGTTTGTCTTGTTTGCCGCATTGGCAGCGATCTCCTTTTTCGGTCTGCAACGAGCTATGCCTGAAACCGCCACGCGTATAGGCGAGAAACTGTCGCTGAAAGAACTCGGTCGTGACTATAAGTTGGTGCTGAAGAACGGCCGCTTTGTGGCGGGGGCGCTGGCGCTGGGATTCGTTAGCCTGCCGTTGTTGGCGTGGATCGCCCAGTCGCCGATTATCATTATTACCGGTGAGCAGTTGAGCAGCTATGAATATGGCTTGCTGCAAGTGCCTATTTTCGGGGCGTTAATTGCGGGTAACTTGCTGTTAGCGCGTCTGACCTCGCGCCGCACCGTACGTTCGCTGATTATTATGGGCGGCTGGCCGATTATGATTGGTCTGTTGGTCGCTGCTGCGGCAACGGTTATCTCATCGCACGCGTATTTATGGATGACCGCCGGGTTAAGTATTTATGCTTTCGGTATTGGTCTGGCGAATGCGGGACTGGTGCGATTAACCCTGTTTGCCAGCGATATGAGTAAAGGTACGGTTTCTGCGGCGATGGGGATGCTGCAAATGCTGATCTTTACCGTCGGTATTGAAATCAGCAAACATGCCTGGCTGAACGGGGGCAACGGACTGTTTAATCTCTTCAACCTTGTCAACGGCATTTTGTGGCTGTCGCTGATGGTTATCTTTTTAAAAGATAAACAGATGGGAAATTCGCACGAAGGGTAAAAAAATGCCTGATTGCTTTGTGCGATCAGGCATTCTCGAATTAATGGTGATGGTCGTCAATCTGGTGTTCGATAACCATCCCTTCACCTACGCTGGCAAGATGGCGAACATAAGGATGCGGGCGGTAAGCCGGAGCTGGCGCAGGAGCCACATAGACGGTTTGCGGCACAGTCGCGACGCTGACCGCTTGTGGAACGCTGACTGAATCAGGAACCACAACCACTTTGTATCCACTCGGCACATCGACGGTGACACTTTGCGCCATCGCCACACCAGTAAAGCCCATTAAAAGCGCGCCCAACAGTAGACAATTTTTCATAATCATTTCGCCTGAAATAATGCAGCGGGTTAATTTCCGCGAATTATGCAATCTTCATTCAGGCATTGTGTTGCCGGGCGTGCTGCCGTTTTATTGGTTAAATGGCGCTTCGTGTTTAAGCACTTTATCGATCACATCCAGTACGCCTTCACGGTTATTGGAGCCAGCCCGGTATTTTGCCGCTGCGACGACCGCGCTGCCGGCATTTTCCATTGCAAAACTAAAGCCTGCCTGACGCAGCATCTCAATATCGTTACCGCCATCGCCAAAGACCACCACTTCGCTGTCGTCTATTCCCCATAATTTCTGCAGTTGGCGAAGGCCATTGGCTTTATGTACACCGGGGATAATCAGATCGATGCTGCCGTTGCCGGTATGGACCGGTACCATGATATCGCCGATGGCCTCATGTAATGCTTTTTGCACTTGTGGGATCAGTTCATCGGAAAGATTCAGACCAAACTTAAAGAAGATATCTTCTAAGTTGTCAAAGTTATCGACGTATTCCAGACGGTGATAATACATTTCCGCCACCGTTTTCATGGCATCGTCATATTTTTTGAGGGTATAGGCGCTATTTTTTCCGCAGGCAATAATTTCCACTTCCGGGCGCGTCAGCAAATGTTCCACGACAGTAGCAAACGCATCCTTCGACAGCTCGCCATTAAAAACATCTTTGCCTTCGCTCACTACCCAGCCGCCGTTTTCAGCCACAAAGGCTATTTCATTAGCAATTTCAGGGAAGAAAGAGATCAACTGATAATATTGATTCCCGCTGGCGACCACAAAGCGAATGCCTTGTGCTTTCATTTGCTGATACTGAGCCATAAACCGCTCACGGTTATAGGTTTTTTGATCGCTTAAGAAAGTACCATCCATGTCTACCGCAATTAATTTAATGCTCATCAACTATTCTCCATCGCCGTCTGCGTTTTGGTATCGGGTTTGGCGACGGCTTTCGCGACAATAGCCGCGAGAATAACCAGCGCCAGTACAACCAGCATTGCACTACGTAATCCATAATGTTCGCCGAGATAGCCCAGCAGCGGCGGCCCGACGAGGAAAGCCAGATAACCGGTCGTTGCTACCACACTGACGCGGGTTGGTGCATCGGGGCCGGTATCGCTGGCGGCAGAAATGGTCAGCGGGAAGCCCAGCGAGGCACCCAGTCCCCAAAGTACAACAGACACTCCTGCGACCCAGGCGCTATCGACAAAAATAATCAGCCCAATACCCAACGCCCCCATTAGTGCACTGGCCCGAACCACGGCAACGCGACTGTAACGGTCGATGAACCAACCGCCGGTGAAGCGTCCAACAGTCATCCCCAGGGTAAAACCGGCATAAATCAGTGAGCCGGAAGTAGGGCTAAAACCGTGACCGTCAACCATTAATAAGGGTAACCAGTCGTTGGCAGAACCTTCGGCAAAGGCCATCGCCAGCACCACAACACCAATCAGCAGCAACTGGATATCGCGATAAAAAGGTACGCCTTTTTCACCATGCTGGGTGCCATCGGCAGCATTTTTGCCCGTACCGTCAGGGATTGCCTGAATGGCGATATAAATAGGCGCGATGCCTACCAGCGCCGCCAATAAAATGTGCACCGTTGCCGGAACGCCAAAGGCCGTCAGTGCCATCCCGACACCAGCGCCTGCCAGCGTGCCCAGGCTATAAAAACCGTGCATCATCGGTAAAACCGTCTTATTCATTTCTCTCTCAACGGCGGCACCTTCAACGTTTATCGCCACTTCCGCAGAACCAAAACTAGCCCCAAAGACGCCGAGACCAACGGCAAAGAGCAAGGGCGATGTCAGCCAGAGTGCCAGACTTAGTATCATCATCCCAATCAATGCGCAGGACATCGTCACAAGGATGACATTACGCGTCCCAAAGCGTTTCACTAACCACGCCGAGCAGAGAATACCGCTCATCGAACCGATCGACAGACCAAAGAGAACACCGCCCATTTCAGCGATCGAGACAGAGAGAATATCGCGGATAGCAGGCGTACGGGTTGCCCAGGACGCCATTAACAGGCCTGGCAAAAAGAAGAACATAAACAGCGCCCAGGTTCGGCGTTTCAATGCATTACGTGAAGAATTTACGGTCATAGACCACGTCAAAATAAGAAGAGGGAAGACAACATTAGCAAGACTGTGTACATTTGTACACAATTGCAGAGAGAGGAAATGACATGCGTCGCGCTAACGATCCGCAACGACGAGAAAAAATTATCCAGGCCACGCTGGAGGCGGTGAAACTTTACGGAATACATGCTGTTACACACCGCAAAATTGCTACCCTTGCCGGGGTGCCGTTGGGATCGATGACCTACTATTTTTCAGGAATTGATGAGTTGTTGCTGGAGGCGTTCAGCCGTTTTACTGAGATCATGTCCCGGCAATATCAGGCATTTTTTAGCGATGTTAGTGATGCTCCAGGCGCATGCCAGGCTATCACCGATATGATCTACAGCTCACAGGTTGCAACGCCGGATAATATGGAGCTGATGTACCAGCTCTACGCGCTGGCTAGCCGAAAACCGCTCTTAAAAACGGTAATGCAAAACTGGATGCAGCGCAGTCAACAAACGCTCGAACAATGGTTTGAACCCGGAACCGCCCGCGCGCTTGATGCGTTTATTGAGGGGATGACGCTGCATTTTGTCACCGACCGTAAGCCGCTATCACGCGAGGAGATTTTGAGGATGGTTGAGAGGATTGCTGGGTAGTAGATAAATTTCAGGCAACAAAAAACCCATCAACCTTGAACCGAAATGGCGGGGTTGATGGGCTCCACAAAATGGGGACATCAAAGAAAAGCAGTGGCACTAATTAAGACTGATGCCCTGCGGAAAAGTTCTGCGGTTGTGCAAAAAAATTTCATTTTCAGGGCAACTTCAGTTTTATCCTAATCCTGGCCATACCATGACGATGATTGTCCCTGCCAGCGTCAGCAGGACGTTGGCGATTGCATAGGTGCCCGCATAGCCCAGCGCCGGGATGTTACTGCGAGCTGTATCACTGATGATCTCCATTGCCGGCGCGCAGGTGCGTGCGCCCATCATTGCGCCGAACAACAGTGCGCGGTTCATTCGCAATACATAAGCACCGAACAAGAAACAGATAACCACTGGCACAAGACTGACAATCAATCCGGCAATCAACATCTGACCGCCAATCGCGCCCAGGCCGTTATTAATACCGCTACCGGCGCTCAGACCAACGCCTGCCATAAACACCATTAAGCCGAACTCTTTCACCATGCTTAATGCACCCTGCGGAATGTAACCGAAGGTCGGGTGGTTAGCGCGCATAAATCCCAGCATAATTCCGGCGAATAACAACCCGGCAGCGTTCCCCATGCCGAAACTGAATGTGCTGAACTGGAAGGTGATCATCCCGATCATCAGCCCAATAACAAAGAAGGCGCAGAATGCCAGCAAGTCAGTGACCTGGCTATGAATCGAGATAAAGCCGATGCGATCGGCGATGGTTTTTACGCGACGGGCATCGCCGCTGACTTGTAAAACGTCACCTTTGTTAAGCACGACGTTGTCATCTATCGGCATCTCAATCTGGCTACGAATGACGCGGTTAAGGAAGCAACCGTGATCGGTCAACTTCAGTTGTGCGAGACGTTTGCCAACGGCGTTATGGTTTTTAACGACCACTTCTTCAGTGACGATACGCATGTCGAGAAGGTCACGATCGAAAACTTCTTTGCCGTTACGGAAGCTGGGATCGAGTCGGGCGTGGGCGTCGGGATAGCCTACCAACGCTATTTCATCGCCCATTTGTAGCACAGCATCACCGTCTGGATTCGCCAGAATCCCGTTACGTCGAATACGTTCAATGTAGCAGCCAGTTTGTCGATAAATACCCAGTTCACGCAGATTTTTGCCGTCGGTCCAGGCCACCAGCTCCGGGCCGACGCGGTAGGCGCGGATCACCGGTAAATAAACCTTACGGTTGGCATCAGTGTCCAGGCCACGTTCGCGGGCGATTTGCTGGGCGCTGGTCTGTAAGTCCTGATGCTGCAATTTCGGCAAGTAACGCGCACCAACAATCAAACTCACCAGACCGATTAAATAGGTTAAGGCATACCCGAGGCTCAGATTATCCAGTGCCAGTGAGAGCTGCCTGCTTTCCATGCCGGAATGACGCAGTGTATCGCCAGCACCGACCAGAACCGGTGTCGACGTCATAGAGCCAGCTAACATACCGGCCGTCAGGCCAATATCCCAGCCAAACAGCTTACCTAACCCTAAGGCGATCACCAGCGCACTGCCAACCATCACCAGTGCTAACATTAGGTAATTTTTCCCATCGCGAAAAAAAATGGAAAAAAAGTTCGGTCCGGCTTCGACCCCGACGCAGAAAATAAACAGCATAAAGCCAAGATTAAGCGCGTCGGTGTTAATGCTGAAATGTTGTTGGCCTAATAACAGCGATACGACTAAAACGCCAATGGAATTACCCAGTTGGATCGAACCAAGTCGTAATTTCCCGAGACATAGCCCAAGCGCGAGGACCACAAATAATAACAGAATGTAATTCCCATTTAACAATTCGGCGACGTTTATATTCACGGAGGCTAACTTCTTGTTTACTAGTAAGCTGTTGAAAGAAATGGTAATTTACGATAATGTTTTTTACCAGAATTCAGGGCGCAGATTCATTCAGCGCACCTAAACGATAGTAAAGTAACAATATATTTTACTAGTGTAATCACATTAGGTATCAACGGCTATATGAATTGCGTTGGCCTATATTAGCATGGAATGCGAAGCGGCTTTATCTTACTGAACGCCACACTGGCGAAAAATGTGTTCGATAGACGCAGTGTCAGGAGGAACGAGTGAAACATAAACAACGTTGGGCGGGGGCAATCTGCTGTTTTGTCCTCTTCATTGTGGTGTGTCTTTTTCTGGCGACGCACATGAAAGGCGCTTTTCGGGCTGCCGGGCATCCTGAAATCGGTTTGCTATTTTTCATTCTTCCTGGTGCAGTTGCCAGCTTCTTTTCACATCGTAGAGAAGTCCTGAAACCTCTGTTTGGCGCAATGCTGGCGGCACCCTGCTCGATGCTCATTATGCGGCTGTTTTTTTCACCGACGCGCTCATTCTGGCAAGAGCTGGCATGGTTATTAAGTGCGGTGTTCTGGTGTGCGCTGGGGGCATTGTGTTTCTTATTTATCAGTAGTTTGTTTAAACCACAGCACAGAAAAAATCAATAAAGCCCTCAATGCGAGGGCTTGTCAGACGATCAGGCGTCCAGATTCTCTTTCACCCATGCAGCAAAATCGGTATAGCCGCCGATATGTTGCTGATCGACAAAAATCTGCGGCACGGTTTCTACGGGTTTACCTGCCTTTTGTTGTAGATCTTCTTTAGTGATCCCTTCCGCACGAATATCTACATACTGATACTGGAAATCATCGCGTTCATTGCTCAATTTCTCAGCCAGATCTTTTGCACGCACACAGTAAGGGCAACCCGGACGACCAAAAATAACGGTTTGCATTATTTCTCTCCTCATAGATTTATGCCTGTAATGATCACGCTAAAATGTATTCGCTGAAAGTAGGTTTAACCTGTTGCATTAATTGCTAAAAGCTATAACTGTTAAACACAATGCAGTGAAAAGTTTTAGACTGAAGGCTCACTTTGCAGAGGGAAGCGTATGCGCGCGATCGGTAAATTGCCTAAAAGCGTGTTGATACTGGAATTTATCGGAATGATGTTGCTGGCGGTGGCGCTGCTGTCGGTAAGCGACTCCCTGTCGCTACCTGAGCCATTTTCTCGGCCAGAAGTGCAGATTCTGATGATTTTTCTCGGTGTTTTGCTCATGCTTCCCGCTGCGGTGGTGGTGATTCTTCAGGTGGCAAAACGTCTTGCCCCACAGCTGATGAACCATCCACCGCAATATTCACGTTCAGAAAGAGAAAAAGATAATGACGCCAACCATTGAACTTATTTGTGGCCATCGCTCCATTCGCCATTTCACTGATGAACCCATTTCCGAAGCGCAGCGTGAGGCGATTATTAACAGCGCCCGTGCGACGTCCAGTTCCAGTTTTTTGCAGTGCAGTAGCATTATTCGCATTACCGACAAAGCGTTACGTGAAGAACTGGTGACGCTGACCGGCGGGCAAAAACACGTAGCGCAAGCGGCAGAGTTTTGGGTGTTCTGTGCCGACTTTAACCGCCATTTACAGATCTGTCCGGATGCTCAGCTCGGCCTGGCGGAACAACTGTTGCTCGGTGTCGTTGATACGGCAATGATGGCGCAGAATGCATTAACCGCAGCGGAATCGCTGGGATTGGGCGGGGTATATATCGGCGGCCTGCGCAATAATATTGAAGCGGTGACGGAACTGCTGAAATTACCGCAGCATGTTCTGCCGCTGTTTGGGCTGTGCCTTGGCTGGCCTGCGGATAATCCGGATCTTAAGCCGCGTTTACCGGCCTCCATTTTGGTGCATGAAAACAGCTATCAACCGCTGGATAAAGACGCACTGGCGCAGTATGACGAGCAACTGGCGGAATATTACCTCACCCGTGGCAGCAATAATCGCCGGGATACCTGGAGCGATCATATCCGCCGAACAATCATTAAAGAAAGCCGCCCATTTATTCTGGATTATTTGCACAAACAGGGTTGGGCGACGCGCTAAAAGTGCCACGTCGATGTATGATACGCGGGCTTTTGACCAGGTCTGACAGAGAGGTGCAGGGTGAAAATTGCCATATTGTCCCGGGATGGAACGCTCTATTCGTGTAAGCGGCTGCGTGAAGCCGCTATACAGCGCGGTCACCTGGTTGAAATTCTTGATCCGCTTTCTTGCTACATGAACATAAATCCTGCGGCGTCTTCTATTCACTACAAAGGCCGCAAGTTACCCCATTTTGACGCAGTGATCCCGCGTATTGGCACCGCCATTACCTTTTATGGGACGGCGGCACTGCGCCAGTTCGAGATGCTGGGGAGCTATCCGCTCAATGAGTCGGTCGCCATTGCCCGGGCGCGTGACAAATTGCGTTCCATGCAACTGCTGGCGCGTCAGGGCATCGACCTGCCTGTCACGGGCATTGCGCATTCGCCGGATGATACCAGCGATTTAATCGACATGGTCGGTGGTGCGCCGCTGGTGGTCAAGCTGGTTGAAGGCACGCAGGGAATTGGCGTCGTGCTGGCGGAGACGCGTCAGGCGGCGGAAAGCGTGATTGACGCTTTCCGCGGTCTGAACGCGCATATTCTGGTGCAGGAATATATCAAAGAGGCGCAAGGGTGCGATATCCGCTGTCTGGTTGTTGGCGATGAAGTAGTCGCTGCGATTGAACGGCGAGCGAAAGAGGGCGATTTTCGTTCCAATTTGCATCGTGGCGGCGCGGCAAGCGTCGCCAGTATCACACCACAGGAGCGTGAAATCGCGATAAAAGCCGCGCGAACGATGGCGCTGGACGTTGCTGGTGTGGATATTCTGCGTGCTAATCGCGGGCCGTTGGTGATGGAAGTGAATGCGTCGCCAGGGCTGGAAGGAATAGAAAAAACCACCGGTATCGACATCGCGGGTAAAATGATCCGCTGGATCGAACGCCACGCTACGACAGAATATTGCCTGAAAACGGGTGGTTAGTCGCAATCACATTACTGATCATGGTTTTGCCTGCGCTTTTTGCGTAAGCTGTGCCGGTCTTTTTATCGGAAGAGGTTGTACAAAATTATGACATCGCTGGTCGTTCCTGGTCTGGATACGTTGCGTCAATGGCTCGATGACCTGGGGATGAGTTTTTTTGAATGTGATAACTGTCAGGCTCTGCATCTGCCCCATATGCAGAATTTCGACGGTGTCTTTGATGCTAAAATCGATCTGATCGATAACACGATCCTGTTTTCTGCCATGGCGGAAGTCCGACCTTCAGCCGTATTGCCGCTGGCGGCGGATTTATCAGCCATCAATGCCAGTTCGCTGACCGTGAAAGCATTTCTTGATATGCAGGATGATAATCTGCCAAAGCTGGTGGTTTGCCAGTCTTTATCCGTTATGCAGGGCGTAACCTATGAGCAGTTTGCATGGTTCGTGCGTCAGAGCGAAGAGCAGATTTCGATGGTCATTCTTGAAGCTAATGCCCATCAACTGCTGTTACCGACTGACGATGAAGGGCAAAATAACGTTACCGAAAACTATTTCCTCCACTGATAACTCCTTTCGAGCACGCAGTCGCTGCCGCAGTGACTGCGTGCCGCAAAATTATCCGCTGTTTTTAACCTTTTATTAAAGATTAATTCACTTCTCTTGTGCCGATTTGGCTTTATCACATAGAGCAAATACGCATAAAAATTTGTTAAATACCGTTTTTTAATCCGAGCTATAGTCTCAAACCCTGGCTAAAGTTATTCTTGCGATGCTTTTATATAGTGAGCAGTGCTGGCCGGGAGAGAGTTCTCTTTTCTTACACCGCGCCGATAAAAATATGCACGTTTATTGCATATCTTTCAGTGTGACAACTTTTGTTCGTTTGTTAACGAATTTTCAGAAGGAAAGAGATATGACCGCCTTAAATAAAAAATGGCTATCGGGTCTGGTTGCGGGGGCTCTGATGGCCGTCTCTGTCAGCACGCTCGCGGCTGAACAAAAAACACTCCACATTTATAACTGGTCTGATTATATCGCCCCGGACACGGTGGCCAACTTTGAAAAAGAAACCGGTATTAAAGTCGTCTACGATGTTTTCGATTCTAACGAAGTACTGGAAGGCAAATTAATGGCGGGGAGCACCGGCTTTGATCTGGTGGTGCCGTCAGCAAGCTTTCTTGAGCGCCAGCTGACAGCGGGAGTTTTCCAGCCGCTGGATAAAAGCAAATTGCCGGAGTGGAAGAATCTCGATCCGGAGCTGCTGAAGTTGGTCGCCAAACACGATCCCGACAATAAATTTGCTATGCCCTATATGTGGGCGACGACCGGGATTGGCTATAACGTCGATAAAGTTAAAGCGGTGTTGGGCGAAAACGCGCCTGTCGATAGCTGGGACTTGATCCTCAAACCTGAAAATCTGGAAAAACTGAAAAGCTGCGGTGTCTCTTTCCTGGATGCGCCAGAAGAAGTGTTTGCTACCGTGCTGAATTATCTCGGCAAAGATCCTAACAGCACTAAAGCGGATGATTACACCGGACCGGCTACCGATCTGCTGTTAAAGCTGCGCCCGAACATTCGTTATTTCCATTCATCCCAATACATCAATGATCTGGCGAATGGTGACATCTGCGTCGCTATTGGCTGGGCGGGCGATGTCTGGCAGGCGTCAAACCGCGCGAAGGAAGCGAAGAATGGCGTGAATGTCTCGTTCTCGATTCCAAAAGAAGGGGCGATGGCGTTCTTTGATGTATTCGCCATGCCTGCGGATGCCAAAAACAAAGACGAAGCCTATCAGTTTCTGAATTATCTGCTACGCCCGGATGTGGTGGCACATATCTCTGACCATGTGTTCTATGCTAACGCCAATAAAGCAGCCACGCCGCTGGTGAGTGCGGAAGTCCGTGATAACCCGGGTATTTATCCGCCTGCGGATGTTCGTGCGAAGCTGTTCACTCTGAAAGTGCAGGACCCGAAAATCGACCGTGTGCGCACCCGCGCGTGGACCAAAGTGAAGAGCGGAAAATAATCCGCAGCCGTAGATGCCGGACGGGCGCACCACACCCGCCGGCAATTCGCACCATCATGGTGCGCTTGCACACATTCAATGCCGGAGAGCAGCCGTGAATGACGCTATCCCTCGCCCGCAGGCGAAAACCCGTAAGGCGCTGACGCCGCTATTAGAAATCCGTAACCTGACCAAATCCTACGATGGTCAACATGCGGTGGATGATGTCAGCCTGACCATCTACAAAGGTGAAATCTTCGCGCTGCTGGGCGCATCCGGCTGTGGCAAGTCCACGCTGCTGCGTATGCTGGCAGGTTTTGAACAACCTTCGGCCGGGCAGATTATGCTCGATGGCGTCGATTTGTCACAGGTGCCGCCTTACCTGCGCCCCATCAATATGATGTTTCAGTCTTACGCGCTGTTTCCGCATATGACCGTGGAACAGAACATCGCTTTTGGCCTGAAACAGGACAAACTACCGAAAGCGGAAATTGCCAGCCGGGTCAATGAGATGCTTAGGCTGGTGCATATGCAGGAGTTCGCCAAACGCAAACCGCATCAGCTTTCCGGTGGTCAGCGTCAGCGTGTGGCCCTGGCCAGAAGCCTTGCCAAGCGCCCGAAACTATTACTGCTCGATGAGCCGATGGGCGCGCTGGATAAAAAGCTGCGTGACCGGATGCAGCTTGAAGTGGTGGATATTCTGGAGCGCGTCGGTGTGACCTGCGTAATGGTTACTCACGATCAGGAAGAGGCGATGACCATGGCGGGTCGCATCGCCATTATGAATCGTGGGAAATTTGTCCAGATTGGCGAGCCGGAAGAGATCTACGAGCATCCGACCACCCGCTACAGCGCTGAATTTATCGGTTCGGTTAATGTCTTTGAAGGTGTACTCAAAGAGCGTCAGGAAGATGGTCTGGTACTTTATTCGCCGGGACTGGTGCATCCACTGAAAGTCGATGCGGATGCTTCAGTGGTCGATAACGTGCCGGTGCATGTGGCGCTTCGCCCGGAAAAAATCATGCTTTGCGAGGAACCGCCCGCCAATGGTTGTAACTTCGCGGTGGGGGAGGTGATACACATTGCCTATCTCGGCGATCTTTCGGTGTATCACGTTCGTCTGAAAAGTGGGCAGATGATTAGCGCCCAGCTACAAAACGCCCATCGTCATCGTAAAGGGTTACCGACCTGGGGCGACGAAGTGCGTTTGTGCTGGGAAGTGGACAGCTGTGTGGTGCTGACGGTTTAAGGAGCAAAGATGAGTACACTTGAACCTGCTGCCCAGCCAAAACCCTTTAAGCTGTGGTTGTCGCAGCTGCAAATGAAACATGGGCGCAAACTAGTTATTGCGTTGCCGTATATCTGGTTGATCTTGCTGTTTCTGCTGCCATTTCTGATCGTCTTTAAAATAAGCCTGGCGGAGATGGCGCGCGCTATTCCACCTTATACCGAATTGATGGAGTGGGCTGACGGGCAACTTTCTATCACTCTTAATCTCGGTAATTTTCTGCAACTGACCGACGATCCGCTCTATTTTGATGCTTATCTCCAGTCGTTACAGGTGGCGGCGATTTCGACTATTTGCTGTTTACTGATCGGCTATCCGCTGGCGTGGGCGGTGGCGCACAGTAAGCCTTCGACCCGTAATATCTTATTACTACTGGTGATCCTGCCGTCGTGGACCTCGTTTCTGATTCGTGTCTACGCCTGGATGGGAATATTAAAAAACAACGGTGTGCTGAATAATTTTCTGCTGTGGCTGGGGGTTATCGATCAACCGCTGACCATTCTGCATACCAACTTTGCGGTTTATATTGGCATTGTTTACGCCTACGTGCCGTTTATGGTGCTGCCGATTTACACCGCGTTGATTCGTATTGATTATTCGCTGGTAGAAGCGGCACTGGATCTCGGTGCACGACCGCTGAAAACGTTCTTTACTGTGATCGTGCCGCTGACTAAAGGTGGGATTATTGCCGGATCGATGCTGGTGTTTATCCCGGCTGTGGGCGAGTTTGTGATACCGGAACTGCTCGGTGGCCCGGACAGCATCATGATCGGGCGCGTGCTGTGGCAGGAGTTCTTTAACAACCGCGACTGGCCGGTGGCCTCAGCGGTAGCGATCATCATGTTGCTGCTGCTAATTATGCCGATAATGTGGTTCCACAAACATCAGCAAAAAAGCGTGGGAGAACACGGATGAATAATTTACCGGTGGTTCGTTCGCCCTGGCGGATTGTGATTTTGCTGTTGGGCTTCACCTTTCTCTACGCGCCAATGCTGATGCTTGTTATCTATTCGTTTAACAGCTCGAAGCTAGTGACGGTGTGGGCCGGCTGGTCAACGCGCTGGTATGGCGAATTATTGCGCGATGACGCGATGATGAGTGCGGTTGCTTTAAGTCTGACAATTGCGGCCTGTGCGGCGACGGCGGCGGCGATCCTCGGGACTATTGCGGCGGTCGTGCTGGTGCGCTTTGGCAGGTTTCGCGGATCAAATGGTTTTGCCTTCATGATCACCGCACCGCTGGTAATGCCAGATGTCATCACGGGTTTGTCGCTGTTGTTGTTATTCGTCGCGCTTGCTCATGCTATTGGCTGGCCTGCGGACCGCGGTATGCTCACCATCTGGCTGGCGCATGTCACTTTCTGTACGGCTTATGTGGCAGTCGTTATTTCGTCGCGTCTGCGGGAACTGGATCGCTCGATAGAAGAAGCCGCGATGGATCTCGGTGCGACGCCGCTGAAAGTGTTTTTTGTCATTACGCTACCGATGATCATGCCCGCGATCATTTCTGGCTGGTTACTGGCTTTTACTTTGTCGCTTGATGATCTGGTGATCGCCAGCTTTGTTTCCGGGCCGGGAGCCACCACTTTACCGATGCTGGTCTTTTCCAGCGTGCGGATGGGGGTGAATCCGGAAATCAACGCCCTGGCAACATTGATCCTAGGCGCGGTCGGAATTGTCGGATTTATCGCCTGGTATCTGATGGCGCGCGCAGAAAAACAGCGGATACGCGACATCCAGCGTGCAAGACGTGGCTGAAGACACTAAAATTTGCCAACCTGGCTACATAATGCCGCGCATGTCGCGGCATTGTTTTCATGGAAGACGAAACGTTGGGATTTTTTAAGAAAACATCTTCATCTCATGCTCGCCTGAATGTGCCTGCGCTGGTGCAGGTGGCGGCGCTCGCCATTATTATGATCCGTGGCCTCGACGTGCTGATGATTTTCAATACGCTGGGCGTGCGCGGTATTGGCGAGTTCATTCATCGCAGCGTACAAACCTGGAGTTTAACGCTGGTCTTTTTGAGCAGTCTGGTGCTGGTTTTCATTGAGATCTGGTGTGCGTTTTCACTGGTGAAAGGGCGTCGCTGGGCGCGCTGGCTGTATCTGTTGACACAAATCACAGCCGCAAGTTACTTGTGGGCGGCTTCGCTGGGGTATGGTTATCCGGAGCTGTTCAGCATTCCCGGTGAATCAAAACGTGAAATCTTCCATAGCCTGATGCTGCAGAAGCTGCCGGATATGCTCATCCTGATGCTGCTGTTCGTTCCCTCGACCAGTCGGCGGTTCTTCCAGTTGCAATAATGTGTATAATCGTCGCCCCTGATGATGTGAAGGTCAATGTATGCAGTGCGCACTTTACGACGCGGGTCGCTGTCGTTCCTGTCAGTGGATAACGCAGCCGATTCCAGAGCAACTCTCCGCTAAAACTGCCGATCTTAAAAATCTGCTCGCCGATTTTCCGGTTGAGGAATGGTGTGCGCCGGTGTCAGGCCCGGAACAAGGGTTTCGTAATAAAGCCAAAATGGTGGTGAGTGGTAGCGTTGAAAAACCACTGCTCGGTATGCTGCATCGAGATGGTACACCGGAAGACCTTTGTGACTGCCCGCTTTATCCAGCCTCATTTGCGCCCGTTTTTGCGGCGCTAAAACCGTTTATCGCCCGTGCGGGGTTAACGCCCTACAACGTGGCGCGTAAACGTGGTGAACTGAAATACATTCTGCTGACTGAAAGCCAGAGCGATGGCGGCATGATGCTGCGTTTTGTACTGCGTTCTGATACCAAACTGGCGCAACTGCGTAAGGCGCTGCCGTGGTTACAGGAACAATTACCGCAGCTGAAAGTTATTACCGTCAATATTCAGCCGGTACATATGGCGATTATGGAAGGGGAGACGGAGATCTACCTGACCGAACAACAGGCACTGGCAGAGCGTTTTAATGACGTACCGCTGTGGATCCGTCCGCAAAGTTTCTTCCAGACTAATCCGGCGGTCGCCAGCCAGCTGTACGCCACCGCGCGCGACTGGGTACGACAGCTGCCGGTTAAACATATGTGGGATCTGTTCTGCGGTGTGGGTGGCTTTGGTTTACACTGCGCGACGCCTGACATGCAGTTAACCGGGATCGAAATTGCACCAGAGGCCATTGCCTGTGCAAAGCAGTCAGCCGCTGAACTGGGCTTAACGCGTTTGCAATTTCAGGCGCTGGACTCTACGCAGTTTGCCTCCGCCCAGGGGGAAGTGCCGGAGCTGGTGCTGGTTAACCCGCCGCGCCGCGGCATCGGTAAACCGCTGTGTGATTATCTCTCAACGATGGCACCGCGTTTTATTATCTACTCCAGCTGTAACGCCCAAACTATGGCGAAAGATATCCGCGAACTGCCTGGTTATCGCATCGAACGGATACAGCTTTTTGATATGTTCCCGCACACCGCGCACTATGAAGTGCTGACGCTGCTGGTGAAGCAATAAAAAAGCCGCAGGTGCGGCTTTCTGAATCTTACTGTGGGAACCACTGGTCATTGATTTTCTGATATGTACCGTCAGCTTTAATTGCTGCCAGCGCGTTATTCAGTTTTTCCAGCAGAGCTTTGTTATCCGGGCGTACAGCGATGCCCAGACCGGTGCCGAAGTATTGCGGATCGGTCACTTTTTCAGTAGCAACGCCCAGTTGCGGATTGGTTTTCAGCCATTCGTTTACCACCGCTGTGTCACCAAATACCCCATCAATACGGCCATTTTTCAGATCGATAAAGGCATTCTGATAACTGTCATAGGAGACAGTTTTCACTTCCGGGTGCTGATCCTGAATATATTTCTGGTGCGTGGTGCCGTTTTCCATCCCAATACGTTTGCCTTTCAGATCGGCAAACGTTTTGTAGGTATCTTTTTTGGCAATCACGACGGCTGAGTTTTCGTAGTAGGGCGTGGTAAACGATACCTGTTTGCTACGCTCCGGCGTGATATCCATTCCGGAGATTACGGCGTCATATTTTCTGAATTTCAGTGACGGGATCAGGCTGTCGAACGCGTGATTAGTAAAAGTACATTCTGCCTGCATTTGTTTGCACAAGGCTTTTGCCAGGTCGATATCAAAGCCGACAATCTCATTATTAGCACCTATAGATTCAAAGGGTGGATAGGTGGCTGAAACGCCAAAATTGATTTTCTCTGCGGCAGAAGCACCGAAAGTAAAGGAAGTAAGTAATGCGGCAAGAACTAACTTTTTCATGATGGAACTCCCGTCTGTCAATCTTATGATTTTTGGCCGTGTCTGCGGCATGGGATAACAATGCCATCAAGTGAATTTATATGCAATAAATATGAGTAAATAATTTATATGAAATAAAAAAAGACGGACAGCTTAGTGGGTTGTCCGTCTTCATAATAAGAATTTATGCACTATGTAGGCCGGATAAGGCGTCCACGCCGCATCCGGCATCAGCATGCAGCTACATTAATTCCGCCGTTCGAATGCCAGTGCTTTACGCTCGATCAGACGCATCATCAGCGTCAGCAGGCCGTTGACGACCAGGTAAATAATCCCCGCCGCGCCAAATACCATTACATCGTAGGTGCGTCCGTACAACAACTGGCTGTATCCCATCACTTCCATGAGCGTAATGGTGTAAGCCAGAGAGGTACTTTTGAACACCAGCACCACTTCGTTGGAATAAGAAGAGAGCGAGCGTTTAAACGCGTACGGCAGCAGGATCGCCAGCGTATCTTTTTTGCTCATTCCCAGGGCGCTACAGGACTGCCATTGACCTTCCGGGATCGCGCGAATCGCACCGTAAAACAGCTGCGTGGTGTACGCCGCACTGTTCAGCGACAACGCAATCAGCGCACATAACCACGGTTCTGACAACAAATGCCACAGTGCCGGATACTCCTGCAACGTCGGGAACTGGCCCGGCCCGTAATAAATCAGGAAGATCTGCACCAGCAGCGGCGTACCGGTAAACAGCGTGATATAGCCCCGTACCAGCCACACCAGCACCGGCGTTTTCAGCGTCAGGATGATGGTAAAAATCAATGCCAGAATCAGTGCCACAATCAGCGAGGCAACGGTTAGCGTCAGGCTGGTGTGCAGCCCTTTCATCAGTTCGGGTAAATACTCAAACATTAGCTGGGCCTCCGCTCAAAACGTGTCGCGCGCAGGTCAATGCGTTTGAGAATGTACTGACTGAGCAGGGTGATCACCAGGTAAATCGCCGCCGCCACAATGTACCAGGTAAACGGTTCCTGGGTACGGGTAGCGATGCTTTTGGTTTGTAGCATTAAATCATTCACACTAATCAAACTGACCAGCGCGGTATCTTTCAGCAGCACCAGCCACTGGTTACCGAGACCCGGCAGCGCATGACGCCACATCTGCGGCATCACCAGACGGAAAAAGATAGCCGATTTCGACAGCCCCAGCGCCTGACCGGATTCCCACTGCCCCACCGGCACCGCTTTTAATGCACCACGCAGCGTTTGCGAGGCATAGGCGGCATACAGCAGTGACAGAGCGATGACACCACAAAGGAACGGGCTAACGTCGAAGTTCTCAATGTCCATCTGCACCGGGATCTGCACGAACCCAAGATTGATAGTGAAGCCATCCGAAAGCGTCAGCAGCAGCTGCGAGGAGCCAAAATAGATAAACAGCACCACCAGAATTTCTGGCAGGCCACGCAGAATGGTTACCAGCGCTGAACCTGCCCACGCGACAGGACGCCATTTCGCAGACTCCCATACCGCAAAGAACATCGCCAGCGCCAGCCCGACAATCAATGCACAAACGGCAAGGCCGACGGTCATCCCGGCGGCGCTTGCTAAAGGAAAAAATTCATTCATCAGGAATTACTTCTGGAACCATTTGTTGTAGATGGTTTCGTAAGTGCCATCTTTCTTCACTTTTTCCAGCGCAGTGTTGAGTTTCTGCTGCAGTTCAGTGTTGCCCTGGCGTACTGCGATGCCGAGGCCAGTACCGAAGTAATCTTTATCGGTCACTTTATCGCCCACTGCCGCCAGTTTCGGGTTATCTTTCAGCCATTCAGTTACCACTGCGGTGTCACCAAATACGCTGTCGATACGACCGTTTTGCAGATCCAGTTTTGCGTTCTGGTAACTGTCATATGGCACGGTAGTGATTTCCGGATGCTTATCCATAATGAACTTCTGGTGTGTCGTCCCGTTCTGAACGCCAACTTTTTTGCCTTTCAGCTGATCAACACTGGTGTATTTGCCTTGCTGACCCACAAACAGGGCAGAGTTGTCATAGTACGGGGTGGTAAACAGCACCTGCTTTTCACGCTCCGGAGTGATATCCATGCCCGCCATCACTGCTTCTACGCGACGGAATTTCAGGCTTGGGATCAGGCTGTCAAACGCCTGGTTAGAGAAAGTGCAGGTTGCATCAATCTCTTTACACAATGCCTGCGCCAGGTCGACATCAAAACCAACGATCTGGTTGTTTGCATCAATCGATTCAAACGGAGGATAGGAGGCTTCGGTGGCAAAACGAATGGTTTCGGCTGCTGTGGCGGAAAGACTAAAACCTGCAATTAACGCGGCAATCAGAACTTTTTTCATTGTTGTTATCCCGAATCTTAGTGAGAGAGATAGTTTTTAAATGCTTCGGTTTGCGGCTCGGTAAAGCAGCTCGCGTCGCCTTGTTCTACGATATGACCGTTTTCCATATACACCACTCGGCTGGCGGTTTTACGCGCCACTTCAACTTCGTGGGTGACGATCACCTGGGTAATATTCGTTTCTGCCAGCTCACGAATGATGCTGACGATTTGTGCCGTAATTTCGGGGTCCAGTGCGGCGGTCGGTTCATCGAACAGCAGTACCTGCGGTTCCATCATCAACGCACGGGCAATAGCAACACGCTGCTGCTGACCACCAGAAAGATGCAGCGGGTAACGATCGCTATAAGGTTTAAGACGCAGACGTTCCAGCAGTTTTTCTGCACGGGCCAGCGCCTGATCTTTACTCAGCCCCAGTACACGGCAGGGCGCTTCAATCAGGTTTTGCTGCACGGTCAGATGCGGCCACAGGTTGTATTGCTGAAACACCATGCCAACGTTACGACGCAAATCGCGAATCGCTTTGTCAGAGGGGGTTTTGGTGAAATCGAAATGGTTGCCTGCAATGTTGAGCGTACCGGAGCGCGGCATCTCAAGCAGATTGAGTACACGCAGCAGCGAGCTTTTACCCGCGCCGCTGGGGCCAAGTAACACCAGCGTTTCGCCCTGCGGGCAATCCAGCGTGATATCGAACAGCGCCTGATGCGCGCCGTAGAAGCAATTAATGCCGTTTAATTGAATACTCATTGACACTCGTATACTGGCAGTCTGATAGCTATTGAGGTCGAAGATAGTACCTTTGACAGAATAATTATGCAATATTTCTGCTTTAAAAGTTAAAAGCAAAGCGCATTATTCAATAAACATAGCACAAAATAACGGGGGCGGTGGTCGGCGAGCATAAATGTCGGCATTCCTCACGAAATGCCGGACAATTTACGGGGTTTATTGGTTGATCAAGACGTTAGCGATTCTCGATGGATTGACGGAGCGTACCCGCCGTGGCATGAACGCTACCGCCTAAGTAGCGCACATCGTCGATGACCCAACACTGGCCTTCCTGAATCATTAACACTTCATCCTGCCAGCCCTGGTCACCCTGCTTGAGATCCACGCGCAATGGAATGTTACGGGCATCACGATTAGGGATAGTCGATGCACTGGCTACGTGGGCGCTGTCTGGCAAGGTGGTTCGACTGGAGAACGGATCGCTGCTTAACAATTCACGATGACTATTATCGCGGCTGGCATCGCTAAGTAGGGTTGCCAGTTTGTCACTCAAATAGGGGCGCAGAGCGGTAATGTCATTGCTGCGATGTTGAATGCGGTAGTCATAGAACTGTTGAGCCACACTATCAGGCCCCCCCTGGACACAGGAACCGGTGCGGGGGCCGTTATCTTTATAAGCTGGCGTGACGGTGGTACAGGCACTGAGTAGCAGTGCGCAAGGGATAAGCATGGTCAATTTGCTATAGCGCATGATGATTTCCTTATAAGCGAACACCTTGAAAGCGTTCTACGATAATAATGATATCCTTTCAATAATAGCGTATCAGTCCGATAATGCTTTGAAGATCGAAGGCTTAGCAAACAAGGAGATCGATCATGCAATTTTCTACAACCCCAACTCTGGAAGGCCAGACCATCGTTGAATATTGCGGTGTGGTGACTGGCGAAGCGATTTTAGGCGCGAATATTTTCCGTGATTTCTTTGCCGGTATCCGCGATATCGTTGGCGGACGCTCCGGTGCCTACGAAAAAGAACTGCGTAAAGCGCGGGAGATTGCCTTTGAGGAGCTCGGCTCCCAGGCGCGAGCGCTGGGGGCTGATGCCGTCGTCGGTATTGATATCGACTACGAAACGGTCGGGCAAAACGGCAGTATGCTGATGGTTAGCGTCAGCGGTACGGCGGTGAAAACGCGTCGATGAGAAGAGTCTTCTGGCTGGTCGCTGCCGCTCTGTTACTGGCAGGGTGCACAGGCGAAAAAGGCATTGTCGAGAAAGAGGGATATCAGCTTGATACCCGACGCCAGGCGCAGGCGGCGTATCCGCGCATTAAAGTGCTGGTGATCCACTACACCGCAGATGATTTTGATAGCTCGCTGGCGACACTGACCGATAAGCAGGTCAGCTCGCATTATCTGGTCCCTGCGGTGCCACCGCGATACAACGGTAAACCGCGCATCTGGCAACTGGTGCCGGAACAAGAACTGGCCTGGCATGCGGGGATTAGCGCCTGGCGCGGGGCAACGCGCCTTAACGACACCTCTATTGGCATTGAGCTGGAAAACCGTGGCTGGCAAAAATCGGCGGGAGTGAAATATTTTGCCCCGTTTGAACCGGCACAGATTCAGGCGCTTATTCCGCTGGCGAAAGATATTATTGCCCGTTATCACATCAAGCCGGAAAACGTAGTAGCACATGCGGATATTGCGCCGCAGCGCAAAGACGATCCGGGGCCATTATTTCCCTGGCAGCAACTGGCACAGCAGGGGATTGGTGCCTGGCCGGATGCGCAGCGGGTGAACTTTTACCTTGCCGGGCGCGCGCCGCACACACCGGTAGAGACCGCGTCATTGCTGGAGCTTTTGGCGCGTTATGGTTATGACGTAAAGCCTGATATGACTCCGCGCGAGCAGCGGCGCGTGATTATGGCGTTCCAGATGCATTTCCGCCCGACGTTATATAACGGCGAAGCGGATGCAGAAACTCAGGCGATTGCCGAAGCGTTGCTGGAGAAATACGGGCAGGATTAGCGCGGCAGTTTTCCGTGGTCGCGCAGCCAGGCGGCAGTTTTCTCGATACCTTCATCCAGGGTGAGGACTGGCTGATAACCTAACTCTTCCTGCGCACGCGTAATATCCAGCGTAAAGTCAAAATTCAACTTGGAGACGCCGTAGTGGGTCAGCGGCGGCTCTTTTGCTGACTTGCGGCCTAAACGCTCCATGCTGCGGGCGATCATATCCAGCATCGGGTAAGGAACCGAACGAATACGACAGTCAATATTCAACTCGTCGATCAGCTTCTGCACGATGCTGCGCAGTGTGCGATGCTCGCCGTTGGTGATGTTGTACACACGCCCGGAAGGTAGCTTATCGCACACTTCCTGGCTTGCCAGCCACATGGCGTGCACGGCATTTTCATAGTAGGTCATATCGACCAGCGCACTGCCGCCATGCGGTAACAGAATACTGCCGTAGTGATGCATCATATGCGCCAGACGGGGGATAAAGACTTTATCGTGCGGTCCGAACAGACTTTGTGGGCGCAGAATAGTAAAGCGCGTTTGTGGATTCGCCTGCGAAAGCATATTGATCACTTCTTCACTGGCTGCTTTGCTGCGGGCAAACTCGTTGGCGAAGCGGTGAGGGCGAAAATCTTCTTTAATATCGCGATGGTGGTGATAATCGAAGTACAGGGAGGGAGAAGAGATATGAATAAAGTTACGCACACCCCAGGCGACAGCCCATTCACCCAGGCGGCGAGTGGCGCGAACGTTAGCCAGATCGAAAGCCTGTTGTGTCCCCCAGGGCGAGGTAAAGCTGGAGCAGTGCCACAGCGTATCAATGCCCGCGAGCATCACTTTAGCTTGTGATGAGACCAGCTCGGTCAGATCCGCCGGAACAAACTCTGCGCCCATTTTTTCCAGCAATTTACCCATTGCCTCGTTGCGACCGGTCGCTCGCACGCTGATGCCTTTCTGGCATAAAAACTCTACCGCGTTTCGACCTAAGCCGCTGGTGGCGCCGGTAACCAGTACCTTCATATCAATCCACTGTTGTTGAGAAAATGACGTGCGCATTCTTCCGTGATTTCCCCCTTGATGCAATGGGAAACATGAAAGAATAACGCAGGTTTTGTCGATTAATCTGTGCTTTGTTCTGCCAGTCTGGCGATTCGTTTTGCCATTCCGCGAAAAATAAACAGATGCGCGGGGATCATCAATAACCAGTAAAACAGCCCCGGCATACCGTGCGGATGCCAGAAAGCACGGACATCGATTGTACGATAGTCGCCTTTATCTTCCAGGGTAAAACACAGTCGTCCCAGCCCCGGCGCTTTCATGCCAAATAACAACGTAAGTTGTTTTTCCGGTTCAACGACAATGACTTTCCAGCTATCCACCGCATCGCCGGTCTGTAAATATTCGCGCTCCGGGCGGCCTTTTGCCAGCTTATGACCGATCGCAAGGTCCATCAACGCCCGTGTCTGCCACAAAATATTGCCAAAGAAATAACGCTCTTTACCGCCGATTTGATTGACCACCCGCCATAGCGCCTGAAGGCTGGCAGACGTTTTAACGGTAAACCCCGCCTGTTTGGCAAAATAACCGTATTCTGGTCGCCAGCGAGCAAAAGCCTGCGCGTCATATCCCCAGTCGCTGGAGTTGACCAGTTTTTCTTCCTCTTTCAACGTGCTACGTACCGCGTCATCGAAAGCGATCAGCGGTTGTGGAATGAGTGCACGTAACGCGGTGTCATCCGCCAGCAGATCGTGTTTCAGCCCCTGAATCAACGCTCTGGCGGTGGTGGGCGGTACTGAAGTAATCACATTAAGAAACCACACCGAAATCCAGCGGGTGGGGAGGGGGATGGGGAGCAACCAGCGGCGCTTACCGCTCACCGCCATAAAATGTTCAAACTGTTGCTGATAACTGAGCACTTCTGGCCCAGCGGCTTCGAAGATGCGATGTTCGCAAGCCGGATGATCTAACAGCGCCACAAGATAGTGCAGCAGGTTTTCCAGCGCGATGGGCGTGGTGCGTGAACGTACCCAGCGTGGTGGCGTTAATACTGGCAGGTTGTAAACCATATCGCGCATGACTTCGAATGCCGCTGAACCCGCGCCAACGATAATTCCGGCACGTAGTTCGGTCACCGGGACACCCGCTTCACGTAAAATATCCGCCGTGGCCTGACGAGCACGCAGATGATCAGATTGTTCATGAGGCGGTGCCTGCAATGAACTGAGAAAGATGACTTGCTTTACCGGTACTTCGCGCAGCGCATCGCGGACGTTGAGAGCCACCTGGCGCTCCTGAGCGATAAAATCACCACCTTCGCCCATGCTGTGCACCAGAAAATAGACAGTATCAATATTCTGCAACAGGACCGGAAGGTTATCCGGCCAGTTGAGATCGACTTTATGGCAACTGACATTATCCAGTTGCAGTTTTGCAAGTCTGTCGACGTGACGTGCCGCCGCCAGGATCTGATGCCCTTGCTGGCTGAGTGTGTGCACCAGATGTTGACCAATGTAGCCACTGGCACCGAGAACCAAAATGCGTTGCGGCACGTCTCTCTCCTTAACGCGCCAGGAACGCACGCCAGTGGGCGGCAACTTCCGCCAGTTGTTCACGCGAGACGTCAAGATGGGTCACCAGGCGGACAATCGGCGAAGCGTTAATCAGCACGTTTCTCGCTTTCATGTATTCGCCTAACGCGGCAGCATTTTCTTCCCCGACGCGAACAAACAGCATATTGGTGTCCTGACGCATCACATCCGCGCCTGCTTCACGCAACTGCTCCGCCATCCAGGCGGCGTTATCGTGGTCTTCCTGCAAACGTGCGACGTTATTTTTCAGGGCATACATCCCGGCGGCAGCCAGAATGCCGGACTGACGCATCCCGCCACCTGTCATTTTCCGCCAGCGAATGGCACGTTTAATGTAATCACGATTACCGACGAGTAATGAACCGACTGGCGTCCCAAGACCTTTCGACAGGCAAATGGTGAACGAGTCACAATATTGCGTGATCTCTTTCAGTTCGCAGCCGTAAGCCACCACGGCATTAAAGATGCGCGCACCGTCAACATGCAGCGCCAGATTGCGCTTGCGGGTAAATTCCCATACCTCTTTTAAGTATTCACGCGGCAGCACTTTGCCGTTGTGGGTGTTTTCCAGACTGAGTAATTTGGTGTGGGCGAAATGGATATCGTCGGGTTTGATTTTCATCGCCACTTTATCCAGCGGTAGCGTACCGTCGGCAGCTGCGTCGATGGGTTGCGGCTGAATACTGCCCAGCACTGCTGCGCCACCGGCTTCAAACAGATAGTTATGCGCGGCCTGACCGACGATATACTCTTCGCCGCGTTCGCAGTGACTGAGCAGAGCGACCAGGTTGGCCTGAGTGCCGGTAGGCAGAAAAATGGCGGCTTCTTTACCGGAAAGCTCTGCTGCATAGTCCTGCAGAGCATTAACGGTAGGGTCGTCTCCATAAACGTCGTCCCCAACCGGGGCTGCCATCATCGCTTCGAGCATGGCGCGGCTCGGTCGGGTAACGGTATCACTGCGTAAATCAATCATGGCATGTCCTTATTATGACGGGAAATGCCACCCTTTTTACCTTAGCCAGTTCGTTTTCGCCAGTTCGATCACTTCATCACCGCGCCCGCTGATGATTGCGCGCAGCATATACAGGCTGAAACCTTTGGCCTGTTCGAGTTTGATCTGCGGTGGAATGGCTAATTCTTCTTTGGCGACCACCACATCCACCAACACCGGACCGTCGATGGAGAAGGCGCGTTGCAGGGCTTCATCGATTTCAGACGCTTTTTCCACGCGGATACCCGTAATGCCGCAGGCTTCGGCAATTCGGGCAAAGTTGGTGTCGTGTAGTTCGGTGCCATCAGTCAAATAGCCACCAGCTTTCATCTCCATCGCCACAAAGCCCAGCACGCTGTTATTAAAGACGATAATTTTCACTGGCAGCTTCATCTGCACTACCGAGAGGAAATCGCCCATCAACATGCTAAAACCGCCATCGCCGCACATGGCGACCACCTGGCGTTCTGGCTCGGTTGCCTGCGCGCCCAGCGCCTGCGGCATGGCGTTAGCCATCGAACCGTGGTTAAACGAACCTAACAGGCGACGCTTGCCGTTCATTTTTAGATAACGTGCCGCCCACACCGTTGGCGTACCAACGTCACAGGTGAAAATAGCGTCATCGGCGGCAAAATGACTAATTTGCTGCGCCAGATATTGCGGGTGAATGGCTTTCTCGCTCGGTTTAGCTAAATCGTCCAGCCCTTTGCGGGCGTCGCGGTAATCTTCCAGCGCCTTATCCAGAAACTTGCGTTCGGTTTTTTCTTCCACCAGTGGCAGCAATGCGCGCAGGGTTGATTTGATATCGCCGACCAGCGCCATATCTACCTTGCTATGCGCGCCGATGCTGGCTGGGTTGATATCAATCTGAATAATTTTGGCATCGGTCGGGTAGAACGCACGGTAGGGAAACTGAGTACCGAGCAGCACTAACGTATCGGCGTTCATCATGGTATGGAAACCTGACGAAAAGCCGATTAATCCCGTCATTCCAACATCATATGGATTATCGTATTCGACATGTTCTTTACCGCGCAGGGCATGAACTATAGGCGCTTTAATTTTTCCGGCAAACTCAACTAACTCTTTATGCGCCCCCGCACAGCCGCTGCCACACATCAGGGCGATATTGCTGGAATAACGCAGCAGTTGCGCCAGTTTGCGTAACTCTTCTTCTTCCGGTGTTACTACCGGCTGTGGCGCATGATACCAGTGGGTAGTTGCCCCTTCTGGCGCAGGTTTTAACGCCACGTCACCCGGTAACACAACAACGGAAACGCCACGGTTAAGCACCGCTTTGCGCATAGCAATTGCCAGCACTTGTGGGATCTGCTCTGGGCTGGAAACCAGCTCGCAATAGTGGCTACATTCGCGGAATAGCTCTTGTGGGTGGGTTTCCTGGAAATAGCCGCTGCCAATTTCGCTGGAGGGAATATGAGCGGCAATCGCCAGTACCGGAACGTGATTGCGGTGGCAATCGAACAGGCCGTTGATTAAGTGCAGGTTGCCGGGACCGCACGATCCGGCACAGACCGCCAGTTCACCGCTAAGTTGTGCTTCAGCGCCAGCGGCAAACGCCGCCACTTCTTCATGCCGGGTGGACATCCACTCGATGGTGCCCATGCGATTAAGACTGTCACTAAGACCGTTCAGAGAGTCGCCCGTGACTCCCCAGATGCGTTTCACGCCTGCCGATTCGAGTGTTTTGGCGATATAAGCTGCAACCGTTTGTTTCATGGTTCTCCATCTCCTGAATGTGATAACGGTAACAAGTTTAGTTCATCTGACGGAGGGGGAAGGGATGGGAGAAAAAGGAGGCACTAACGGTTAAATAGCCCGATGAAAGGAATATCATCGGGCATCAGGCGATTATGCGAGAACCAAATCCCCCTGCGGATGGCAGGAGCAGGCCAGTACGTAACCTTCAGCGATTTCGGCGTCGGTCAGCGTCATTGTGCTGCTCACCGTATATTCACCGGAAATCACTTTCGTCTTACAGCAGCCGCAAACACCCGCACGGCAGGCGGCGACAACCGGAACGTTATTGCTTTCCAGCGCCTCCAGTAGCGTGGTGCCAACCGGAGCGTAAAATTCTCGTGCCGGTTGCAGTTTGGTGAATTTCAGACCGCTGGTCGCCGCTTCCGCTATTGGGGTGAAGAATTTCTCTTTAAAGAAACGCGTCACGCCGAGCGCTTTCACTTCCTGCTCTACCCAATCCATATATGGAGCAGGGCCACAGGTCATCACGGTACGTGAGGCTAAATCAGGGACACCTGTCAGCAGTTCGCGAGTGAGACGACCAGCGATAAAGCCTTCGGTAACGTTATTTTCCGCCACCAGCGTTACCGGATAGTTACGCCACTCATCGGCGAAAATCACATCCTGCGGCGTACGCACGTTGTAGATCACCTGCACATCGGCCTGTGGACGGTTCTTCGCCAGCCAGCGACGCATCGACATAATCGGCGTGACGCCGCAGCCTGCCGCCAGCAACAGGAATTTATCTTCTGCTTTATCGTCGCAGGTAAATTCCCCCATCGCGTCCGAAAGCCAGAGATAATCACCGCGTTTTACATCGCGCGTCAGCCACCGGGAGCCGACACCGTCATCAATCCGCCGCACGGTCAGGGTGATGTATTCACTCACGCCTGGCGTGGAGGAAATGGTGTAAGCACGCAGCGTTTCCGCTGAGTTACGCACGCTGACCAGCGCATATTGCCCGGCGCGATACGGGTAGTAATCGTGGCAAATCAGGGAAATCGTCCACACATCCGGCGTTTCTTGCGTAATGTGATGAACCTGCATCCGCCACGGGCATTGATTCGTTGGCATCGTCATCGACAAACTCCTTACGCGCTCAACAGTTGCTTCATGTCTTCTTCAACAGTGGTGATAGAACGCAGGCCGAATTTCTCGTTCAGCACTGCCAGCAGGTCTGGTGTCAGGAAACCAGGTGCAGTCGGGCCGGTGACGATATTTTTCACACCCAGAGAAAGCAGCGTCAGCAGAATGACAATCGCTTTCTGTTCAAACCAGGAGAGCACCAGCGACAGCGGCAGATCGTTGACTCCGCAGCCCAGTTTCTCTGCCAGCGTTACCGCCAGAATAATTGCTGAGTAAGCATCGTTACACTGACCAGCATCTACCAGACGCGGCAGACCTTCGATATCGCCAAACTCAAGTTTATTAAAGCGATATTTACCGCAAGCGAGGGTCAGGATCAGGCAGTCATCCGGCACGCTGGTGGCGAAATCGGTGAAATAGTGACGCTCGCCGCGTGCGCCGTCACAGCCGCCAAGCAGGAAGATATGACGCAGTTTTTCACGGCTCACCAGATCAATCAGCGTATCGGCTGCGCCAAGCAGTGTCTGGCGACCAAAGCCCACGGTGATCAGGTGCGGAATTTCGCTGTACGGGAAGCCCGCCATCTGTTGCGCCTGGGCAATGACTGCAGAGAAATCTTCGCCATCCAGATGACGCACACCCGGCCAGCCAACGATGCTGCGGGTCCAGATACGATCGTCATAAGCGCCTACGGTTGGGTCGATGATGCAGTTCGAGGTCATCACGATGGGGCCTGGGAAACGAGCGAACTCCTCTTGCTGATTCTGCCAGCCGCTGCCGTAGTTACCGACCAGATGCTTGAATTTACGCAGCTCCGGGTAACCATGCGCAGGCAGCATTTCGCCGTGGGTGTAGACATTAACGCCCGTGCCTTCGGTCTGTTCCAGCAGGTTGTAGAGATCTTTGAGATCGTGACCGGAAATCAGAATGCATTTACCCGCCGTCGCTTTGACATTGACCTGGGTTGGCGTCGGGTGACCGTATTTACCGGTTTCGCCTGCATCCAGAATGCTCATCACTTTGAAATTCATCTGGCCGATTTCCATTGAACACTCAAGAAGCGCGTTCATATCGGCAGGCCAGGTCCCCAGCCACGCCATGATTTTATGGTACTGGGCATAAATATCGTTGTCGTATTGACCGAGAACATGCGCGTGTTCCATATAGGCCGCCGCACCTTTCAGGCCATACAGGCACAGCAGACGCAGGCCGAGAATGTTTTCGCCAATCGCCGCTTTATCTTTGTTAGGGGTAAATTCTGCTGCCTGACGTTGCAGCTCGCCGAGATCGTCGCTCACCAGTTGCAGGTCAGCCATCGGGTTATCGACGCGGGCGTTGGCATCTACAGCCAGGCATTGTGCTTTCAGCGCCTCGCGCAGGGCAATCGCTTCACGAGCGTAGCCGATAATACGCGGAGAATCGAAGTTAACGTTGGTCAGGGTTGAGAAAAAGGCACGTGGCGCAAAGCTGTCTACATCGTGGTTGATGATGCCGTATTCACGAGCTTTCACTGCCCAGGCCGAAAGCCCTTGCAGCGTCGCGATGAGTAAATCCTGAAGGTCAGAGGTTTCCGCCGTTTTACCACACATCCCCTGCGCGTATGAGCAGCCGTTTCCTGCCGGAGTACGGATAGTTTGTTCACATTGCACACAAAACATGATCACACCTTTTAAAGTTATATTTAATATACATGTTTAAGGTTAAGACGCTTAACGCGGGGATAAAAGAGATTTTTAATGCAACTTTAAGGGAGATTGATTTAGCGCAATTTTGGCGGCAGAGATCTACCGCCAGAGAGGTATTATGCAGAGAAAAAGGCGATGAGAATCGGCACTAACAGACTAAGAATAAAACCGTGAACAATCGCCGCCGGGACCATATCCAGCCCGCCTGTACGTTGAAGAACGGGCAGGGTGAAATCCATCGACGTCGCACCGCATAAGCCCAGTGCAGTAGAGCGGCTACGGCGAATCAGCCCAGGGATTAACATAATAGCAATCAGCTCACGGGCCAGATCATTAAAAAACGCCGCGCTCCCGATTACCGGACCAAAAGATTCGGTCAATAAAATACCGGAAAGAGAATACCAGCCGAAACCGGAGGCCATTGCCAGCGCGGTATTGATGGAAAGATCAAGAATAAAGGCGTTAATTAAACCACCAATTAATGAACTGGCAACCACCACCACGGCGACAATCATTCCCCGGCGATTAAGGACAATCTGCTTTAAGGTCATGCCATTATTGCGCAACTGAATACCGACGAGGAAAAGCAGCAGAATTAAGGTGTATTCACTGGCTTCGGTCGCGTGTTGTAAGAAAGCCAGTCCACTCAGACCAATGGCAAAACCAATCACTACTACGCCGCACAGTTTTAGCGACTCCAGCGCCATCGCAATACGCGACGGGAGTTTTTCTTGCTGATGGTGGTTGCGCCATGGCAGGCAGCGCTCCAGCCACATCAGGGCGGCAATATTACACAGTAAAATAACGGTAATACTGACGGCAGAATAATGCAGAATTGCCAACAAGTTACTGGCGAGGTTATCGAGAAACGCCAGACTGATACCCATAAAAAAGAGAATAAGGTAAACCATCCAACTTAATAGCTGATTAATAACTCTTAATGCAGCTTTTTGGCGAAGCGGAATGAGGTAACCCACAATCAGGGGAACCAGAATGATTAACAGCCCAGAAAACATGAAAACCCAGTCCTTGCAAAGAAGATTCGAAATGCGCGATGACACACTACTGAAAGCGGAAGGACGAGTAAAGTTGCAATTAAAAGGAAATGTTATGCATCAGAGGGGGATTTTTAATTCTATATGAGTGTATAGCATTGTTGCGCTCCTTTCATGTGCGATGCCATATAAAGCCACTGGCGCAGGGAGCGGCCAGTCGCCGCCGCCCCCTGCCCCCCGGCCTTCGGGGAACGCCTCGGCGATTTTAACGCCACCAACACCCGTGCGGTTTGTAACGTCGAAGATAAAACCACCAGGGCAGACAACATGCCAATGCTAATTAATCGCGCTTTTCCAGTAGAGTCCGGTAAATCAGACCACCGATAATACCGCCGACAATTGGCACCACCCAGAAGAACCACAGTTGCTCTAATGCCCAGCCGCCCTGGAAGATAGCAACCGCAGTACTGCGCGCCGGGTTAACGGAAGTGTTAGTCACCGGAATACTGATTAAGTGAATCAGGGTTAAGGCCAGACCAATGGCAATTGGCGCAAAACCAGCAGGAGCGAATTTGTCAGTTGCGCCGTGGATCACCAGCAGGAAACCTGCACTCAATACCAGTTCAACTACCAGCGCGGAAAGCATGGAATAACCGCCTGGTGAATGCTCGCCATAACCGTTAGAAGCAAAACCGCTGGCTGCCGCGTCAAAACCCGTTTTACCACTGGCAATTAAATACAGCAGCGCCGCCGCAACAATACCGCCGACAACCTGGGCAATTACGTAGCCAACGACTTCTTTTGCCGGGAAACGTCCGCCAGCCCATAAACCAATAGTGACCGCCGGGTTAAAATGACCACCAGAAATATGACCAACAGCAAAGGCCATTGTCAGAACGGTCAGACCGAACGCCAACGCCACGCCGGCAAAACCAATGCCTAATTCCGGGAAGCCTGCGGCCAGTACGGCACTACCACAGCCGCCAAAAACAAGCCAGAAAGTACCAAAACATTCAGCTGCTAATTTTCTGAACATATCCACCTCAATTAAAAATTGACCCTGTGAAAAATATGGTCGTTTTATAGGGTCGTCGTAAAAAAGTGACGACGGAAATAATGCGCGGCTATTTTAAAAACGAAGGCAAATCATTCGCCAGATAAATAAATCCAGTAAATTTGATTTAGGGCAACAGCGGGTTGCCCCATATAGTCATTTGTCTGATTGACAGTGTAGTGCAAGCGAAAGATTTAATCCTTTAGGCGTAATAAAAAATAATTTATCATGCTAATTATTTGATTTTGTTGTTTTTGCAGGCTTATCAGCAAGAGGGAGTATAACGCGATTATTCGCTCATTTTTCAGACATTTGCCATGCTTAAATGTGATGCCATCACGTATTAGCAGGCCTTTCCCGTTATACTGCCAGCGTAAAGAATAAGTCACATATTTCTGGAGGGGATATGATTCTTGAGCGCGTTGAAATTGTGGGTTTTCGCGGTATCAACCGTTTGTCGTTGATGCTGGAACAAAACAACGTCCTGATTGGGGAGAACGCGTGGGGTAAATCCAGCTTGCTGGACGCCTTAACCCTGCTGCTATCGCCAGAATCAGATCTCTACCATTTTGAGCGCGATGATTTCTGGTTCCCGCCGGGAGATATCAACGGGCGAGAACATCATCTGCATATTATTTTGACCTTCCGCGAATCGCTGCCAGGCCGACATCGGGTTCGCCGCTATCGGCCGCTGGAAGCGTGCTGGACGCCATGCACCGATGGTTATCACCGTATTTTTTATCGTCTGGAAGGGGAGAGTGCGGAAGACGGCAGCGTGATGACACTGCGCAGTTTTCTCGATAAAGACGGACATCCGATTGATGTTGAGGATATTAACGATCAGGCTCGTCATCTGGTGCGTTTAATGCCGGTGCTGCGCTTGCGTGATGCCCGTTTTATGCGCCGTATTCGTAACGGCACGGTGCCAAATGTCCCCAATGTGGAAGTCACCGCGCGCCAGCTCGATTTCCTCGCTCGTGAATTATCCTCACATCCGCAAAATCTCTCTGATGGACAGATTCGTCAGGGACTTTCCGCAATGGTGCAACTGCTTGAGCATTATTTTTCTGAGCAGGGGGCCGGACAGGCGCGATATCGTTTAATGCGGCGGCGGGCCAGTAATGAGCAACGAAGCTGGCGCTATCTGGATATCATCAACCGGATGATTGACCGACCTGGAGGGCGCTCGTATCGGGTTATTTTGCTCGGCCTGTTTGCTACTTTATTGCAGGCAAAAGGCACATTGCGGCTGGATAAAGACGCCCGTCCATTGTTGCTGATCGAAGATCCAGAAACCCGTTTACACCCCATTATGCTTTCAGTTGCCTGGCATCTGTTGAACCTTCTGCCATTGCAGCGCATCGCTACTACCAACTCGGGAGAGTTGCTTTCGTTAACGCCGGTAGAGCATGTTTGCCGACTGGTACGTGAGTCCTCTCGCGTTGCCGCCTGGCGTCTGGGACCGAGTGGCTTGAGTACCGAAGATAGCCGACGCATATCCTTTCACATTCGTTTTAACCGTCCGTCATCGCTGTTTGCCCGCTGTTGGCTGCTGGTGGAAGGGGAAACGGAAACCTGGGTTATCAATGAACTGGCGCGTCAGTGCGGACATCATTTTGATGCCGAAGGGATCAAGGTCATTGAGTTTGCCCAGTCCGGGCTAAAACCACTGGTGAAATTTGCCCGCCGAATGGGGATTGAATGGCATGTACTGGTCGATGGCGATGAAGCAGGGAAGAAATATGCCGCTACGGTACGCAGCCTGTTGAATAATGATCGGGAAGCCGAACGAGAACATTTAACGGCGTTACCGGCGCTGGATATGGAACATTTTATGTATCGCCAGGGATTTTCCGATGTGTTCCACCGCGTGGCGCAAATCCCGGAAAATATACCGATGAATCTGCGCAAAATTATCTCGAAAGCGATCCATCGCTCTTCCAAACCCGATCTTGCCATTGAAGTGGCAATGGAGGCCGGACGTCGTGGTGTGGACTCCGTACCGACGCTGCTGAAAAAAATGTTCTCACGCGTGCTGTGGCTGGCGCGCGGTCGGGCCGACTAACTACAAAACATCGTGGCCATTTGTGGCTGAATAGCGTCGAGCATCTCATAGCGCCGACGGTATTCAGCCCGTTTTTTACTGGCGATTTCGGCAATCTCTTTTCGTGCTATCTGTGCTGGAAGGCGGTAATGGCGTTCAGCATCACATACGCCGCCAACCGATTCCCAGAAAGCGTTGTAATCGGCATGGATCTTGCCTTCTTTATCGCGATAACGCAGGCTGCGGTAAATATGCGTTTCATTGCTGACGGCAATAATCTGCTCTACCTGCAAACGTTGGGCAAACAGACAGGCCGCTTCCATCACGAGGCGTTTGGGAAATAGCCCGTGGCAGGCTTTCGTCGCATTCTGGATTTCCTGGTGTGGAATTTCCCATTTTGCGCCTTGCAGTCCGCCAATAAACATCGTCCTTTTCCCCTGATATTCACACAGGGTAAAAGTGAGCTCTGCCAGAGGAATACCTTCGCTGTTGCGGAACAGGATGGTGCTGTCACCTTCTTTATCCATTGAGATCATCATGGTCAGCTCAAGCGTGAACTGCTCGCCGTTTTTGCCTTCCAGCTTCGCCAGTTGCAGCCCGGGGGTATTCAAATATAAGCTGAATTCTTCCGCCGACATACACCCGCGGAGTAACGCATAATGGTAACGTAACGCCTCCAGCAATTGCTTACGGCTAAGATTCGCCGCAAGGTAAGGGCGATGTAGACGTACAGGCAGTCGCGGCTGGCGCGTTAACAACACATTGAGATTAGGCCAGTGGGAAAGTTCGTTCATCCACTCAACGCTTAAACGCGGCATAATCAACGAGCGCAGCAAAAATTTCTGGCGAAAACTACGGCGATGCCAGAATTTACCCGGCCGACACTGTCCTCGTGCCAGACTAAGAAAAAGTGACAGGCTGCTGAGAGATTCAGATGGCGTAAAAGTCCGTTCAGTTAGCTGCGACATATTCATGAAATCAATGGTTATACATGACGTCGATTTAACCATTGCGTATCTTAACCAAACATCAATAGTGTGATTATTAACGTAAATTTTAGGGTTTTGTTGATATTTCGTTGAAGTTAATGACCCGGATTGGCATATGGAGTATTCAGAATATTTATGAAAAAGCGGAAAACCGTGAAGAAGCGTTACGTTATTGCGATGGTGATAGTCATCGCCGGGTTGATTACGTTATGGAGAATTCTTAACGCACCCGTGCCGACTTATCAGACGCTGATTGTGCGCCCCGGTGATTTACAGCAAAGCGTGCTGGCGACCGGAAAGCTGGACGCGCTGCGTAAGGTTGACGTGGGCGCGCAGGTCAGCGGTCAGTTGAAAACGCTGTCGGTGGCGATTGGCGATAAAGTAAAAAAAGACCAGCTTTTAGGGGTTATTGATCCTGAACAGGCTGAAAACCAGATCAAGGAGGTGGAAGCAACGCTGATGGAGCTACGCGCGCAGCGGCAGCAGGCGGAAGCGGAGCTGAAACTGGCGCGGGTGACGTATTCCCGTCAGCAACGTCTTGCACAAACGCAAGCGGTTTCACAGCAGGATCTCGATAACGCCGCGACGGAGATGGCTGTGAAACAGGCGCAAATTGGCACCATTGACGCGCAAATCAAGCGCAATCAGGCCTCTCTCGATACGGCTAAAACCAATCTCGATTACACCCGCATCGTTGCCCCGATGGCCGGGGAAGTCACGCAAATCACCACTCTGCAAGGCCAGACGGTGATTGCCGCACAACAAGCACCGAACATTCTGACGCTGGCAGATATGAGCACCATGCTGGTAAAAGCGCAGGTTTCTGAAGCGGATGTAATCCACCTGAAGCCGGGGCAAAAAGCCTGGTTTACGGTGCTTGGCGATCCACTGACGCGCTACGAGGGGCAAATCAAGGATGTGCTACCGACGCCGGAAAAGATTAACGACGCTATTTTCTATTACGCCCGTTTTGAAGTACCCAACCCCAATGGTTTACTGCGGCTGGATATGACCGCGCAAGTGCATATTCAGCTCACCGATGTGAAAAATGTGCTGACGATCCCTCTGTCGGCGTTAGGCGATCCGGTTGGCGATAATCGTTATAAAGTCAAATTGTTGCGTAATGGTGAAACACGCGAGCGTGAAGTGACGATTGGCGCACGTAACGATACCGATGTTGAGATTGTCAAAGGGCTGGAAGCGGGCGATGAAGTGGTGATTGGTGAGGCCAAACCAGGAGCTGCGCAATGACGCCTTTGCTCGAATTAAAGGATATTCGTCGCAGCTATCCTGCCGGTGATGAGCAGGTTGAGGTGCTGAAGGGCATCAGCCTCGATATTTATGCCGGTGAGATGGTAGCGATTGTCGGTGCTTCGGGTTCTGGTAAATCGACCCTGATGAATATTCTCGGCTGCCTGGATAAGGCCACCAGCGGCACCTATCGCGTCGCCGGTCAGGATGTTGCCACGCTGGACGCCGATGCGCTGGCGCAACTGCGCCGCGAGCATTTCGGCTTTATTTTCCAGCGTTACCATTTGCTTTCGCATTTAACCGCCGAGCAGAACGTTGAAGTACCCGCCGTCTATGCCGGTCTTGAGCGGAAACAGCGGCTGCTTCGCGCCCAGGAGTTACTGCAACGACTGGGGCTGGAAGACCGTACAGAGTATTACCCGGCACAGCTTTCGGGTGGCCAGCAACAGCGCGTCAGTATCGTGCGGGCATTGATGAACGGCGGTCAGGTAATTCTTGCCGATGAACCGACCGGCGCACTGGACAGCCATTCTGGCGAAGAGGTGATGGCGATCCTGCATCAGCTGCGCGATCGCGGGCATACGGTGATTATCGTCACACACGATCCGCAGGTTGCTGCTCAGGCCGAGCGGGTGATCGAAATTCGCGACGGCGAAATTGTGCGCAATCCTCCCGCCATTGAAAAAGTGAATGCTACTGGCGGAACGGAACCTGTTGTCAACACGGCGTCTGGCTGGCGGCAGTTTGTCAGCGGTTTTAACGAGGCGCTGACGATGGCATGGCGGGCGCTGGCAGCGAATAAAATGCGTACTTTACTGACCATGCTGGGGATTATTATCGGTATTGCGTCGGTGGTTTCCATTGTCGTGGTGGGCGACGCCGCCAAACAAATGGTGCTGGCGGATATTCGTTCTATTGGTACGAATACTATTGATGTCTATCCCGGGAAAGATTTTGGCGATGACGATCCGCAATATCAGCAGGCGCTGAAGTACGACGACTTAATCGCCATCCAAAAACAACCGTGGGTCGCCTCAGCCACACCTGCCGTCTCGCAAAACCTGCGCCTGCGTTATAACAATGTTGATGTGGCTGCCAGTGCCAATGGCGTGAGCGGCGATTATTTTAATGTCTATGGCATGACCTTCAGTGAAGGGAACACCTTTAATCAGGAGCAGCTGAACGGTCGTGCGCAGGTCGTGGTTCTCGACAGTAATACTCGCCGCCAGCTTTTCCCCCATAAAGCAGATGTGGTTGGCGAGGTGATTCTGGTCGGCAATATGCCCGCCAGAGTCATTGGTGTGGCGGAAGAAAAACAGTCGATGTTTGGTAGCAGTAAAGTGCTGCGTGTCTGGCTGCCATACAGCACGATGTCCGGGCGAGTTATGGGTCAGTCGTGGCTGAACTCCATTACTGTCAGGGTGAAAGAAGGCTTTGACAGCGCTGAGGCGGAACAGCAACTCACGCGTTTACTTTCACTGCGCCATGGTAAGAAGGATTTCTTTACCTGGAACATGGATGGCGTCTTGAAAACCGTTGAAAAGACCACACGTACTTTACAACTGTTTCTGACGCTGGTGGCGGTGATTTCGCTGGTGGTGGGCGGTATTGGTGTAATGAATATTATGCTGGTGTCAGTGACCGAGCGGACGCGGGAAATTGGCATTCGCATGGCTGTAGGTGCGCGAGCAAGCGATGTTTTGCAACAGTTTCTGATCGAAGCCGTACTGGTTTGCCTGGTTGGTGGCGCTTTGGGAATAACACTGTCACTGTTAATTGCTTTCACCTTGCAGCTTTTCTTACCCGGCTGGGAGATTGGTTTTTCACCGTTAGCGCTGCTGCTGGCGTTTCTCTGCTCGACGGTCACCGGGATTTTATTTGGCTGGTTACCCGCACGAAATGCGGCACGACTGGATCCAGTAGATGCTCTGGCACGGGAGTAATTTTTGAGATAAAAATGCCAGCCGATCGGGCTGGCATTTTGCCTTTAGGATGTACACAATGAGACAGAAGAGCTATGCGACTGCCGCTTCTACTTCGACGGGCACAATAACACTGGCGTGATTGCCTTTTGGCCCCTGGTGGACATCAAACTGAACGGATTGTCCAGCTTTTAGCGTTCTGTAACCATCCATCTGAATGGTGGAATAATGAGCGAAAATATCTTCGCCGCCGCCTTCAGGGCAGATGAAACCAAACCCTTTGGCATTGTTGAACCACTTAACAGTACCCTTTTCCATGCTTCGACATCCTTCGCAAATCTTATACAAGTAAGATGGAATAAACCGGGGTCAGAGAGGGGGCTGTTCAAAACCTCGCCAACTCTAGAAATACAATTTAGAGAATTAGGGCGAGCCGTCAAGCATTTGACAGGGGCCAGGGGGCAGGTATGAATCAAAAATTTGAAGCAGTTAACGCTATTGACAGGAATGTGACAGATGTCGCTGATGCCAACGATAGATGATAGTTATTTATCATCTAGTGTTCGCGGGTGTTCGTGGTAGTGTTTTGTGTGCATTCATCGCTATGATTATAAAGGAAAATTTTGTTTTCCTTGTTCGCTCTTGTTCGTCACGGTTTGCCCTTGTACGATGCACGGTGTAGTCAATGGTGTAGTTAATTTTGATGACCGGAAACGCGAAACATGAGCAGCGCAATTCATAGACTTAGCGACACTCTTTTACGAAAATTAAGCGGATCACCAACCACAAAAAACGCCTTTTTTAATGACGGTGGCAATCTTAGCGTAAGACATTCCACCAGCGGCCTGTTAACCTGGTATTTCACTTACAGGGCCGGAACTGGTAGGCAGGTATCACCGGAACGTCTGAGACTGGGCAATTATCCCGATCTGAGCCTGAAAGCAGCCAGGGAAAAAGCAGCACAGTGTCGCGCCTGGCTGGCTGAGGGGAAAAATCCGCGCTATGAGCTTAATCGTGCTGTACAGGATGCGTTAGCCCCCGTGACAGTTAAGGAAGCGCTCACTTACTGGCTTGAATCGTATGCAAAGGAAAAGCGCACTGACTACGAATCACTGAAAAGCCGGATCAATAAACACATAATCAGCCAGATTGGCGCTTTGCCGTTGGAAAAATGCGAGCTACGGCACTGGTTGGCATGTTTTGACCAGATGGCAAAGCGAAGCCCAGTATCTGCCGGATTTTTGCTACAGGTATGCAAACAGGCGCTTAAGTACTGCCGAAAACGACGATACGCAATCAGCAACGTTCTTGATGATATGGTTGTCGGTGATGTGGGAAAAAAAGCAGAAGTGAGCGAGCGCGTACTAACAAACAAGGAGCTTGGGGAATTACTCCGCGCCCTGGATGACAAAATATTCCCGCCGTACTACAGCGCCCTAATTCGCCTCCTGATTGTTTTCGGATGCCGTACCACCGAGCTAAGGCGCTCTGAGGTGCAGGAGTGGGATTTTAAAGAAATGCTCTGGACGGTACCGAAGGAGCACAGCAAAACGAAGGTCGCCATATTCAGGCCAATACCGGAAAGCATTTTGCCGTTCATCACGCAGCTGGTGGAGCAGAACAGACACACGGGCTTATTGCTTGGTGAACTGAAAGGACAATCTTCGGTAGCAGAGTACGGAAGAACAGCGCACAGACGAATTAATCAAGCCCCCTGGACGTTACACGATATCCGGCACACATTTACAACCATGCTGAACGATTTAGGCGTGGATCCGCATATTGTCGAGCAGCTTACAGCCCACCAGATGCCAGGGATGCAACGAGTCTATAACCACTCCCGCTATCTTGATGCAAAACGTGATGCTCTTAATCTATGGGTAGACCGTCTCGAGCTTCTCCAGAACAATGATGAAAAAATCGTTGTTATGACCCCGCGAATTTACACCCAAAATTCTTGACAAATTACGGCTGTTTTTTCTTTAAGAGATTACAGCCGTGAATAAATCGTAGAATATCAGAAAATATCTGCAAATATCTTCACTTTATATGTGTCAACCATCGAAAAAATTGAAATATCTTCTTCTGAGTTCTTATTTTCTGTTTCTTGATTATTCCAACACCTGATGGTTTATCTATTTGTTTTTAATAAGATAATTCAAGTATCATGCCAAATGACGACATTTTTTGTTGCGTCGCTTAAAAACTCGTGACACGATTTTATGAACAGCAGCAAACTCTAGCGAACTTTGACGAACATAAAGTTCAGAAAGGTTACGTATTCAATTTAAGAGGTGAAAAAAGCTAAGAAGTATTCCTTCCCGTATATCCACAGCGAAACAAAAATTTCTATACGTAAATTTTATGTAGGGCTTTTTATGCGCGAAATAAATGAAGATCGTGTAATCCGTGAAAAAGAATGCAGAGAGCTAACAGGCGTTTGCCGTACAACTCGTTATGAGATGGAAAAACAAGGCCGCTTTCCCTCCCGTATCAGTCTTGGAGGTCGTTCGGTTGGCTGGGTTAAGTCTGAGGTTATGGAATGGGTTAAAAGCCGGGATCGCATTAATTCAGGAAAGGCAGCGTAAAGGGGAGCATATGACACATAAAACAAAGGCGACCGGGGGCGGTCGCCAATGGGAAAACACTAAACATAAGCCCGAACATCATAGCGATTTGCTGGCTGGTGGGCAATGTGATCAGTGTACTGGCTTGCTGGTGGGCTATTCCTGCTCTTTAGCATCGCCATGCTGCGATGTTTTCCAGGTATGCGATCCCATTTTTGTGCGCCTGTACTCTTTAAGGAACTTCTCAAGGACAAACGCACATGGTGCGAATCTCTCCGGTTCATGTTCGTTTACCGCATTTTTGCGTTGTTTTTTCTTGGATGAGGATAATTTCTTTAATGATTTGTCAGTCATCGTAGATACCTGTAACCCTGTGCGTCACAGTTCACCGCACCACGGCACTGGTGATGGTTACTCCTGCTCTTTGGCCTTCCGGCGCTGGCGGCGTTTGATCTCGCCACGCATGGCTGTAACGATAAACTGCGCGTCTGTTTCGTTTTCCTCTTTGACCAAATTCATTTCGCTTAAAACTTCTAGAGGGATTCTAGCCGTTTTTTGTTGTGATTTGTTGTTGGTTGTACCCGTTGGCATTACTGGCCTCCTTACTGTTAGGTGGCGTTCAGTATACGTAGAAAAAAAAATAAAAAAAGGCTTGAAGTGCAAGTCACCTAAAAGTAGCATAATCTTCAAAGGTGACTTGCACCTTAAAGACAAAGCCCCGCAAGTGTCGTTACCACTCGCAGGGCTTCTAACCACCAACGATAACGATAGTATCGAGGTAGCTATGAGAAATCATACCACACACCCGCAAGGGCGGGACTCGCACAACCTGAATAAATACATCTGGCGTTTTATCGCCCTGAGCACGGCACAACCGCGCGTGATTACCATTGAGGCCACCAGCGAACAGGAAGCCCGCCAGCAATCCCCGGCTGGCTGCGTGATGGTATTCGCCGCCCGTATTCGTCAGGGGGTGTGCCATGCCTGATATGTCAAATTACCAGTACCTGATTAATCCGCATTTTAACTGTGAGCATGATATGGCTAAAAAGGTTTATTCCGCTGCGGATGGGGCTACTGACAATATATCAATGGCTGTTGCGTCAATTGGTAGCCTGATGTGGCATGCGTCAGAAAATGAGGACTATGACGAAAAGGCCATGCGCATTGATATGGGTAATATCGGTTTGTTACTGGCAATGCTTGGGCAGTTTGATATTTCGTTACGGTGCACCATTGAAAATGCCACAGATGCATTAAATGCCATAAAGAAAGCGAATACTGATTCAAATCGGGGATAAATAATCATGAGAACATATTTATCTGGCTTGACTGCCAGCGGTTATGCACACCCCAAAATTATCCCCGGCGCTATTTATCTGGATAAGAACGGTAACAGAGTAACGGTAAAAGAACTGATGTTTGACCGTGTGTATTTTATTCGTGATGGATATTCATTTCATAGTTCGCTGAACGTGGAGATCTTTATTAGCAGATTCAGGCGGGAAATCCCGCTTTCCGGAAATAACCATGTGTCATGTCTGGATGTTGATAAAAAACTACAGGAACTGAAAAACATGATTGCCGCGTGGAGAGAGCAGAAATGAAAAAAGCGCCAAATTTAAAACACCAGCCGCGTGACAAAATGACGGAAGTCATCATTTTTGCGGGTAGTAATGCGTGGGCACATGCGAAGCAGTGGCAGGAACAGGACGGGCGACTGGCTGGCGATAACGTGCCTCCTGTCTGGCTTGGAGAGCAACAACTTGCCGAACTGGACAACCTGCAAATCGTACCGGACGGACGCTATCGCGTGCGTCTCTATCAGGCGGGGTTATTGCGTCCGGGGCTTGTTAATACCATCGGGCAGAAACTGGCAGTGGCAGGTGTCAGGGATGCTGATTATTACCCTGAAGGAATGCACAGCCAGAAACGGGAGAACTGGCGCGAATATCTGGAACGTGAACGGGCAGAGCAGGCGGAAAAGAAAAAGGTAGTTGAACTGCCTGTAAAGAAAAAAGAGCGGGTAAAAGACGATAACGCTTCATCACTGGCGCTTAACCAGATGGGAGCAAGTCAACGCGGCGAAGTTCTCCTGGCACATTATGGCGGTGAACTGGCGATTCATGCTGACTCTGACACTGTTCACCATTACAACGGCGTTGTATGGGAGCCAGTACAGGATAAAGAATTACAGCGAGCTATGGCACAGATTTTCATTGATGCGGAGATCAGCTATTCGCAGAACGCCATTAAATCGGCGGTCGATACCATGAAGTTAAGTTTGCCTGTAATGGGGAATACAGCCCGTAACCTGATTGGATTCAGTAACGGGGTATTTGATACCAGAACAGGTAATTTTCGGGAGCATAACAAAAACGACTGGTTGTTAATTGCCAGTGAATTACCTTTCAGCCCACCAGCAGAGGGGGAAACGCTGGCAACACATGCGCCGAATTTCTGGAAGTGGTTACGCCGTTCGGTGGCTGAGAATGACCGCAAGGCGGATCGCGTACTGGCTGCATTATTCATGGTGCTGGCGAACCGGTACGACTGGCAGTTATTCATTGAGGTAACAGGTCCAGGGGGAAGTGGTAAAAGCGTGATGGCGGAGATTTGCACCATGCTGGCGGGTAAGGCCAACACAGTATCGGCAAGCATGAAGGCGCTGGAAGATGCAAGGGAACGCGCGTTAGTGGTTGGCTTTTCGCTGATTATCATGCCGGATATGACCCGCTACGCTGGTGATGGGGCAGGGATTAAGGCTATTACAGGCGGTGACAAGGTGGCAATTGACCCGAAACACAAAGCCCCCTACTCAACGCGTATTCCGGCAGTAGTGCTGGCGGTTAACAATAACGCCATGTCATTCAGTGACCGCAGCGGGGGGATCTCACGTCGTCGGGTGATATTCAATTTTTCGGAAGTTGTACCGGAGAACGAACGCGATCCAATGCTGGCGGAAAAAATAGAAGGTGAGCTGGCGGTAGTGATTCGCCATCTGCTTACACGGTTTGCTGACCAGGACGAAGCCAGACGCCTGTTATATGAGCAGCAGAAATCTGAAGAAGCACTGGCGATAAAGCGAGAGGGGGATTCGCTGGTGGACTTCTGCGGCTATCTCATGGCGTCGGTAATGTGTGATGGCCTGTTAGTGGGTAATGCTGAAATTGTGCCATTCAGCCCACGCAGGTATCTCTATCATGCCTATCTGGCTTATATGAGGGCACATGGGTTTGGTAAACCTGTAACACTGACGCGCTTCGGTAAAGATATGCCGGGGGCAATGGCGGAATATGGCAGGGAGTATATGAAACGGAAAACGAAGCACGGTTTTTGTTCAAACGTGACACTGACGGAGGAATCAGAAGACTGGATGCCATCATGTGTATCGGTCACTAATGACGATAGTAAAAATTAAACTTATGGAATAACTGTTCACCACTGTTCACCCTGTCATAAATATCTTTTATATCAGTATATTATAGGGTGAACAGTTATTTATGAACTGTTCACCAAACTATTCACTGTTCACCTTTTTGATTGTTTATTGAGCTTCAAGGGTGAACAGTGGTGAACAGTTGGTGAATAGTTTTTGTGAAACTGTTCACCCCTTAACATTATGAATTAAAAGATAAAATATCAAAAGGTGAACAGGTGAAGGGTTAAAACGCAAAAATTTTAATTTACTGCTGTGAGATAAAGCCTATGACAGCGAAGCACACAAAAAAATCACAATCGCACGCCCTTGATTTGACGGAACACTGGTTAAGGGTGTCGATAAAAATCATCGACCGCAACGCCGGGGAAGGATATGCGAAAGCACATCCCGAACTGATTAGCGCATTCATGACAACGGCAGCTGCAAACTTTGCCACGCTGACAGAACGGGAGATTGCCGAAGCGGAACAGGTGACAACCATCAACGTTAAAACCGGAGAGCAGACAGCATGACAGCACAGATAGCGGCTTACGGGCGGCTGGTGGCTGACCCGCAGTTAAAGACCACCAGCAAGGGTACACAAATGACGATGGCTAGTATGGCGGTCCCCCTTCCGTGCAGCCAGGCAGATGACGGAACGGCGACGATGTGGTTATCCGTCCTGGCGTTTGGCAGACAGGCCGACGCACTGGCAAAACACCACAAAGGCGAACTGGTGAGCGTGGCGGGTAACATGCAGGTAAGCCAGTGGACAGGCCAGAACGGCGAAACGCGGCAGGGCTGGCAGGTTATCGCAGACAGCGTAATCAGTGCGAGAACGGCGCGACCGGGCGGCAAAAAAGGCCAGCAAGGGCAGGCTACTGACGCACTGAACAGGGCAAAACAACAGGCGGGTAACGATGATCCGTACGGGGATAACATACCGTTTTAAGCAACGAGTAACAGAAGCCGGAGAAGTCCGGCTTTTTTATGCCCCAAAAAAAGCCCGATAAGGTCAGAGGGTCTTATCGGGCTTTTGCATATGAGGCTTTTATCTAACAGTATGGTGACTACTGTTGCCGGAAATCATTTCACAATTTGCAACACAACTCAACATTATTGCGTAAAATGAAATCATGATTATAATCACAACTGGATGAACATCCAGTTGTGATTTTTAACGTCAAAGAGGAATTTCCGACTATGGCAGAAGAGAAAAAAGGCGGGGTGACAGTTTACATAAGCCCAGACATCGTGGAGGCGCTCAAGGAACGCCACCAGCAGAACGTAAAAGCAGGCATTGCGGCAGGACTTGAGCCGCTGGCGATGGTTGAGCCGTCAACAGGCTGGCAGGTACGCGCCTATTTACGCGCGGCGCTGGGCATGAATCAGACTCATGGGGGTGAATAATGACAGGCAAAGCAACGGCACTTAACACTAACCAGCTTTTCGCGTACCTGAATCGTGGGGATATTTCGGAATTTAAATTCAGTCCGCTGTTTACGTCGCTGTTTTTCCCGAACGTGGCAACCTTCAACACGCAGGACATCATGTTAGATACCCTGGATATTGAAGAAGTCACCATGTCGGCTTTTTGTTCGCCTATGGTGGGGAGTCAGGTTCAGCGCGATAAAGGGTACGAAACAAGCACTATCCGCCCTGGCTACATGAAACCAAAACACGAAATCGATCCATCAAAAACCATCATGCGCATGGCTGGAGAAGATCCGGCACAGCTTAACGATCCAACTTATCGCCGTATGCGCCTGATTACTGGCAACATGCGCCGCCAGGTAAACGCTATTAAAGCTCGCATAGAATGGCTGGCGGTGAATGCGGTCACGACCGGAAAAAACATCATTGAGGGCGAAGGAATAAATAGATACGAAATCGATTGGAAAATCCCGACTAAAAACATCATTACGCAGGGATCGGGCAAAAAGTGGTCTGAGGCAGATAAGGAAACACACGATCCAATCTATGACATCGAACTATACACCGATCAGGCTGGTTGCCCCGCCAACGTCATGATTATGGGCGCTGAGGTATGGCGCACGTTACGCAGCTTTAAAAAATTCCGTGAACTGTACGATCTTTCCCGTGGTTCAGAATCCGCCGCAGAGCTGGCCTGTAAAAACCTGGGCGAAGTAGTGAGCTTTAAAGGCTATCTGGGTGATCTGGCCCTTATCGTCTATTCCGGCAAATACACCGACAGCGATGGCACCGAAAAATATTTCCTTGAGCCTGATTTGCTTGTCCTGGGCAACACTAACAATAAAGGGCTGGTGGCCTATGGTGCGATTATGGATCCGGAAGCGGTAAGAACTGGCGCAACGCAAAACATGTACTACCCGAAAAACTGGATTGAGGATGGCGATCCGGCGATTGAGTACGTGCAGACGCACAGCGCACCGCAGCCGGTACCGGCAGATATTCGCAAATTTGTTACCGTCAAAATTGCTTAACGGGGGATTCTATGAACACTCCATACATTGAGTTATTTGCAGGCAGTCAGCAGGTATCCACGACGCTGGTACATTTTGCCGCTGATGCTGGAGTTATTCAGGAATTTACCCCGCTGATGCTGGCGGACAATGGCGAGTTTAAGCCGTGGGATGGTCAGGAATCTGGCAAGGCTGTTTATCTGACCTCGTACCCCGTTGACACGTCGACGCAGAAATCAGCACAGTGCTATAAGACGGGGATATTTAATATCGCCGCCGTTAACTGGCCTGAGAGCGTCGACACCGATGCGAAAAAATGCGCCGCCTTTGCGGGTTCTGGCGTATCCGTTCAGCCACTGGCCCGATAAGCAGAGGGAACGATGGCAACGAATGAAAGTATCATGACGCTACCGCTGGCGAGTAAATTTAAGGCCGAAGCGCGGGCAATGGCTGACAGAGGTTTATCAACCTACGAGGCCGTATATCAACTTAACAGCCTGGAAGAGAAGGACAAGCCGCGCTCTGATGCGATTATGGCGCTTGATGAATCTGGCGACTATCAGCCGCTGTTACGTGCAATGGCAAACGTGCCTTGTATCGATGTTGGTACGGCTAAAAGCATCCTTAGCATGACCATAGAGCAGGAACGCCAGAAGGTTGCACCAGAGCTTACCGCAGCCTTTGAAAACTTTATGGACATGCACAGCCCGAAAGCCGTATCAGCTGGTATGGCATACGCTGGCAGAAACCCGGGCGATGATGGCGACATCGATCGCATACTGAAAACCATCTGAGACAAGGCCGGAGAAATCCGGCTTTTTTTACGGGTCCTTTCCGGCATATGAACCCGTTACGGGGCGGCGACCTCGCGGTTTTTCGCTATTTATGAGCTTTTTCAGGGTGGTGGTGGTGGTTTTGTTGTTTGCTCTATCTCCATGAATAAAAAGGGAAAGATAACACCAACACACCAACCTGAAACCTTGACCAAGTTGGGATATTGATGAAATCGCACCTGATGAACAAAAAAACCATGGCGCAAAGCTGCCGGGTAAGTGCTACAGCATTCGACAAGTGGGGAGTGACTCCCGTTGAACGTAAAGGCCGTGAGGCGTTTTATGATGTTGCCAGCGTGATAGACAATAGGGTTAACAATGCAATTAGCCAGCTTACAAACGACAAAGGCGAGATTGATGATGATGAACTCTTACGAGTCAGGATCAGATTACTGACAGCACAGGCGGAGGCGCAGGAACTTAAAAACGAGCGCGATCGCGGTGACGTGATTGATACAGAGTTTTGCATGTACGCCCTTTCAAAACTGGCGAGTCAGATTTCATCAATCATGGACAGCCTCCCGCTTACTATGCAAAGGAGCTTCCCACAGATGACCCCCGTCATGCTGGATGGCCTGAAAAAAGAAGTTGTCAGAGCCTGTAACGCATGCACAAAACTTGATGAAAACATCCCGCGAATGCTGTCCGATTATCTGATGGAAACTACCGGAAATGTGCCTGATAAGTTTCAGCCGGATAAAGACAAGTAACGTAGTGCACAATGACCGAAGCCAGTTTACTGACTGGCTTTCAGCGTTGCGCTGGTGGGCGTTATGCGTCAGTGATGAACAAAAAACAATCGAAATCGACACCGAAAAATAAAACATCAAGTCATATCAATATATTGCATTGGTGGTGATGACGAATAAAAATGCAAAAACTAGCCTTTTTCCGCGATGCTCCCGCCCCGTGGCAGGGCACCCCACAAGGAGGATCCGCCATCACTATGGAGGCCATGACCATGACCATGACCATGACCGAGACCGAAGCGCTCGGGATAATCCGCAGTATTACCGGAATCAGCCAGCAGGCTGGCGAACAGGAGGCCACGCAGCCGGACAGCGTGATAGCCGAAAATTACGCGCGTGTTGTTGCTGAGGTGATGCGCCGTGATGGTATTGAGCTTAACGGCGTGGATATGCGCAACATACGAACCAGAGTCCTTGAGTTGCTGGCATACCGTCGCCGTTCTCAACAACGGAGGGAGAGCGCGAAAAGTACTTACCAGTGGAAGAAGCCGGAACGACTGCGGCGGTAACTTGCTGATATTCCCGATAACGCAAAATTGCGTTGGCTGGTGGGTGAGTTGCAGATTTGCAACTCGACCATGAAACTACGGAAACTACCCGTAGTTTGGGTAGTAAGAGTAACACCCAGATTTTGGGGCTTACTCGCGATACCCAAATAAAGGGTATCGGTGGAAGAAATATCGTTTCTCATATGTAAGTACCGAGGGCGGAATTCCGCCTTCGGTTACTTATTGTGCTCATGCACAGGGAGGGGCGGGTCAAATCTCTGTACCCTGACGTCTTCAGGACTGCCCGCCCCATCGATTTTTTATACCCGCGAAAAATGAAAAACGCTTCACGCTGGTGGGCCTGATGCCGATATGGGGAGCCGCATACCGGAGAATATCCACCAGCACGGCAACAGCAGAATAGCCCCGACACAGAAAAACCACGAATATGGGGTTTTTGTTATGGCATGGTCATGATGACCGCCCCTGCTCTGAATGGTGGAAATCACCACGCAGATCATCCACCAGCTTCATGACGGATAGCCGGAAAATGATAATGATTAAAGCGTGTTGATCTTTGTTCGCGGTTGTTCGATATTGTTCGTGAAGCGGTGTAGTTAATGGTGTAGTTAATATCACTGTTTTTGACGGGCTTGTTATTTGCAACATAATGAAAAATAAAGACTAATTAACTAAATGATATAAATGATAGTTATCTATCATGTGGAGTAGATTGGTCAGGCAAATAAGCTCTTGTCAGCGGCAGGGCGTTCTGCCGATAACCGTAACCGAAGATGATAACTGACAATGGGTAAAACGAACGACTGGCTGGACTTTGATCAACTGGCGGAAGAAAAAGTTCGCGACGCGCTAAAACCGCCATCTATGTATAAAGTGATATTAGTCAATGATGATTACACTCCGATGGAGTTTGTTATTGACGTGTTACAAAAATTCTTTTCTTATGATGTAGAACGTGCAACGCAATTGATGCTCGCTGTTCACTACCAGGGGAAGGCCATTTGCGGAGTCTTTACCGCTGAGGTTGCAGAAACCAAAGTGGCGATGGTGAACAAGTACGCGAGGGAGAATGAGCATCCATTGCTGTGTACGCTAGAAAAAGCCTGAATGCAGGCATAAAAATTGGGGGAGGTGCCTATGCTCAATCAAGAACTGGAACTCAGTTTAAATATGGCTTTCGCCAGAGCGCGCGAGCACCGTCATGAGTTTATGACCGTCGAGCACTTGTTACTGGCGCTGCTCAGTAACCCATCTGCCCGGGAGGCGCTGGAAGCGTGTTCTGTGGATTTGGTTGCGCTCCGTCAGGAACTGGAAGCCTTTATTGAACAAACCACACCCGTTCTGCCTGCCAGTGAAGAGGAGCGCGACACACAGCCGACGTTGAGTTTTCAGCGTGTACTGCAACGTGCGGTCTTCCATGTCCAGTCCTCCGGTCGCAATGAGGTTACCGGTGCAAACGTTCTGGTCGCTATCTTTAGCGAACAGGAGTCGCAGGCGGCATATCTGTTGCGCAAACATGAAGTCAGCCGTCTCGATGTGGTGAACTTTATCTCTCATGGCACGCGTAAAGACGAGCCGACACAGTCTTCTGATCCTGGCAGCCAGCCAAACAGCGAAGAACAAGCTGGTGGGGAGGAACGTATGGAGAATTTCACGACGAACCTGAATCAGCTTGCGCGAGTGGGCGGAATCGACCCACTGATTGGTCGTGAGAAGGAGCTGGAGCGTGCTATTCAGGTTCTCTGCCGTCGCCGTAAAAACAACCCGCTGCTGGTAGGGGAGTCTGGTGTCGGTAAAACCGCGATTGCGGAGGGGCTTGCATGGCGAATTGTTCAGGGCGATGTGCCGGAAGTGATGGCTGACTGTACGATTTACTCTCTCGATATCGGTTCTCTGTTAGCGGGCACAAAATATCGCGGCGACTTTGAAAAACGTTTTAAAGCGTTGCTCAAGCAGCTGGAGCAAGACACTAACAGCATCCTGTTTATTGATGAGATCCACACCATTATCGGTGCGGGTGCAGCGTCTGGTGGCCAGGTCGATGCGGCTAACCTGATTAAACCGTTGCTCTCCAGCGGTAAAATCCGCGTAATTGGTTCGACAACCTATCAGGAGTTCAGCAACATTTTCGAGAAAGACCGTGCTCTGGCGCGTCGCTTTCAGAAAATTGATATTACTGAACCGTCAATCGAAGAAACTGTTCAAATCATCAATGGCCTGAAACCGAAGTATGAAGCGCACCACGACGTGCGTTATACCGCAAAAGCGGTGCGTGCGGCGGTAGAGCTGGCGGTGAAATACATTAACGATCGTCATCTGCCGGATAAAGCGATTGATGTTATCGATGAAGCGGGCGCTCGCGCACGTCTGATGCCGGTAAGCAAACGCAAGAAAACCGTTAATGTGGCGGATATTGAATCCGTGGTGGCCCGTATTGCACGCATTCCAGAGAAGAGTGTTTCTCAGAGTGACCGCGATACCCTGAAAAACCTCGGCGATCGCCTGAAAATGCTGGTCTTCGGTCAGGATAAAGCCATTGAGGCGCTGACTGAAGCCATTAAGATGGCGCGTGCAGGTTTAGGTCACGAACATAAACCGGTCGGTTCGTTCCTGTTTGCCGGCCCTACTGGGGTCGGGAAAACAGAGGTGACGGTACAGCTTTCGAAAGCGTTGGGCATTGAGCTTCTGCGCTTTGATATGTCCGAGTATATGGAACGCCATACCGTCAGCCGTCTGATTGGTGCGCCTCCGGGATACGTTGGTTTTGATCAGGGCGGTTTGCTGACTGATGCGGTCATCAAGCATCCACATGCGGTGCTGCTGCTGGACGAAATCGAGAAAGCGCACCCGGACGTGTTCAATATTCTGTTGCAGGTGATGGATAACGGTACGCTGACCGATAACAACGGACGCAAAGCGGACTTCCGTAACGTGGTGCTGGTGATGACCACTAATGCCGGGGTACGGGAAACTGAGCGCAAATCCATTGGTCTTATCCACCAGGATAACAGCACCGATGCGATGGAAGAGATCAAGAAGATCTTTACACCGGAATTCCGTAACCGTCTCGACAACATTATCTGGTTCGATCATCTGTCAACCGACGTGATCCATCAGGTGGTGGATAAATTCATCGTCGAGTTGCAGGTTCAGTTGGATCAGAAAGGTGTTTCTCTGGAAGTGAGCCAGGAAGCGCGTAACTGGCTGGCCGAGAAAGGTTACGACCGGGCAATGGGCGCACGTCCGATGGCGCGTGTCATCCAGGACAACCTGAAAAAACCGCTCGCCAACGAACTGCTGTTTGGTTCGCTGGTGGACGGCGGTCAGGTCACCGTCGCGCTGGATAAAGAGAAAAATGAGCTGACTTACGGATTCCAGAGTGCACAAAAGCACAAGGCGGAAGCAGCGCATTAATCTGATTGTCTGGTAGGTTGGTGAAGTCCGTAATCTCGTCAGGGGTTACGGACTTTTTATTTATGGGGGGAGGAGGTTCAGACCCTTTTTTTAATGATGATGCTAAGTTATTGATAATTAGTGCTGCGGGTAGGTAAGGATAAAAAAGGGTGGCAGCAGGAGATTGAGATGGTTTTGCTTTATTAACAACGGGCTAAACGTGTAGTATTTGAGTTCACTGCCGTACAGGCAGCTTAGAAATTGCCGCGGATCCTGTCTGCCAATAATGACAAGTTCACTGCCGTACAGGCAGATAAAATGCGAAAAAAAAGCCCGTACTTTCGTACGAGCTCTTCTTTAAATATGGCGGTGAGGGGGGGATTCGAACCCCCGATACGTTGCCGTATACACACTTTCCAGGCGTGCTCCTTCAGCCACTCGGACACCTCACCAAATTGTTTTTTTGCCTGACCTCATGGGGGGCAACGGGGCGCTACTATAGGGAGTTGGAATAAAACGGTCAAGAAGAATTTTTATGATAATTATTGTTTGCTCATACTGTAAACAAGTTGTGCAGTATATCTACATCGAGACAAGTTACGGACTTATACTTCTAAAGTACTCCATACATATCACAAAATAAAAAGGCCGGTTAAACCGACCTTTTACTCGTTCTTTCTCTTCGCCCATCAGGCGGTAAAAACAATCAGCGACTACGGAAGACAATGCGGCCTTTGCTCAGGTCGTACGGGGTCAGTTCAACAGTCACTTTGTCGCCCGTCAGGATGCGGATGTAGTTTTTGCGCATTTTACCGGAGATGTGTGCAGTAACCACGTGACCGTTTTCTAACTCTACGCGGAACATGGTATTAGGCAACGTTTCAAGAACGGTACCTTGCATTTCAATATTGTCTTCTTTGGCCATCTAATCCTCTGGGGTATCACTACCGTAATTTGAACCGGCAAGATAATGCCGAAGTTCTGTAAATAAGTAAAGATTTGTGCGCTAATTCGCAACAAACAGGTTTGGCACATAACTCCGAAAACACACGGCTAAGCCGCACTATAAGCGCAACGTATAAGGGAGCGGTGAGATAAACGATGGGCGTTACCTGACGCGAAAAATTCCTTATCGGCAGCGGAGTAATGAGCATAACCAACTCTGCGACCGCAATTATAACACTCTGGGGAGAAATGTGCCGAAAACATTCATTCTTGTGGTGAAAACAATCGCCGTGGTACCCAGAAATTATTTGGTAACCGTTCGGGGCGCATTTGATTGAGATAATTGAGGTAATCCCGGCGAGGAATTTCGCAGGCGCCAAGCGAGGCCGTATGGTCATTTAATACCTGGCAGTCGATAAGCTTGCCGCCGTGACGGATAAATTCGTCACAAAAAACCAGGAGCGCTGTTTTCGAGGCATTCTCCATACGGCTGAACATCGACTCGCCACAAAACAGTGTTCCCTGCGCCACGCCGTACATGCCGCCGACAAGTTCGCCTTCACGCCAGACTTCAATGGAGTGGGCATGGCCGAGTTCGTGAAGGCGATGGTAGGCTTCGACCACACCACGCGTGATCCAGGTTCCTTCTTCGCGATCGCTGGCACAGCCTTCGATGACCTGACCAAAAGCGTAATTCATCGTGACACGATAGGGTGAGCGTTTATGAAATCGCTTCATACTACGGCTGATATGCAGTGATTCTGGCCATAACACCGCGCGGGGATCGGGCGACCACCAGAGGATGGGGTCGCCAGGAGAAAACCACGGGAAAATACCACGCTGATAAGCCATTAACAGGCGCGCAGGGCTAAGATCGCCCCCCAGTGCCAGCAGGCCGTTAGGCTCACGTAATGCGCCTTCCGGGGAAGGGAAGGCTATTGAATGGCGAGAAAGTTGAACCAGGCGCATGACCGCAAAACTCCACGCAAGTCGGATCGTTCAATAATAGCTTACAAACCCTGCTTAAACTGGTAATAACGCCCCTGTCTGGCAAGCAGTTCTGCGTGAGTACCTTGCTCAATAATTTGCCCGTTGTCCATCACTATTATCTGTTGGAAACGAGAGAGTCCGCGAAGTCGATGGGTGACCATTAACACCGTTTTCTCACGCATCATTTCTGCAAGCAATTCAAGGATCTGACTTTCGGTTGTGGCATCTAAGCCTTCTGTAGGCTCGTCCAGCAGTACCAGTGGCGCATCATGTAACAGCGCACGGGCGATAGCCAGACGGCGCAGTTCACCGCCGGAGAGCTGGCGTCCGCCTTCACCCAACCAACTGTTGAGACCTGCATCCTCGAGCAGCTTCTCCAGACCAACTCGACGCAAGATCTCCGCCAGAGCCTCATCACTACTATCAGGCGAGGCGAGTAACAGATTATCACGCAGCGTGGCGCTAAACAGATGCACTCGCTGTGGCACAACGCTGATGGTCTGTCGTAGAGCCGCTTCATTCAGGCTGGCTAGGGGGCTATTGTTAAGCAAAATCTCGCCCTGTTGCGGGTCCCAAGCGCGGGTCAGCAGTTGTAACAGTGTTGATTTGCCGCATCCGGTTCGCCCGAGAATCGCAATATGTTCCCCGGCGTTTACCTGAAGAGAAATCCCTTTAAGTGCCTGTTGGGATTGCTCCAGATAAGTGAACTGAACATCCCGTAATGTCAGCGAAACGCGATCGGCAACACGAGTTTGGGTATCAGGGAAGGTGACTTCCGGTTTTTGATCCGTTAAATCAGAGATCCGTACGGCAGAGGCAATGACTTGCCCCAGATGCTGAAATGCACCTGTTACTGGTGCCAGTGCTTCAAACGCGGCTAACGCGCAGAAGACAAACAGGGCAATTAACGCGCCGGGTTGAGCATTGCCGCCAACGCCGCCAGACGCCATCCACAGCATCAGGATCACCGCTAACGCGCCAATGAGCAGCATTATCGCTTGCGACAATGCGGTGAGTTCAGATTGACGACGTTGCGCTTCCAGCCACTGAATTTCGGTATTCTCTAACTGCGTGCGATAACGATCGCTGGCACCAAAAATGGTCAGCTCAGCTTGCCCTTGCAGCCAGGCCGTCAGTTGTTGGCGATACTGCCCGCGAAGATGAGTCAGATTTTGCCCTGTGCTTTTTCCCGCACGATAAAACAGCGGTGGCATCAGGAAAAGCGTCAGTAACATAATGCCACCCAGCGTAAAGGCGAGGGTGAAATCAAGGAAACTTAACCCGATTGTCACCACCATAATCACCACAAAAGCGCCTACCAGCGGCGAGATAACGCGCAGGTAAAGATGATCGAGCGTATCAACATCCGCCACCACGCGGTTGAGTAATTCGCCCTGACGATAGCGCGCCAGTCCGGCAGGGGAGAGGGGCAGCAATTTGCTGAAGGTGTATATGCGCAGATGCTGCAACACGCGGAAAGTCGCGTCGTGACTTACCAGACGTTCAAAATAACGCCCGGCAGTACGGGTGATTGCTGCGCCACGCACGCCCGCAGCGGGTAGCATATAGTTGAAGCTGTACAGTCCGGCAACCCCCGCAACAGCTGAGGCGGAGAGGAACCAGCCCGAAAGTGTCAACAGGCCGATACTGGCGAGCAGCGTGACAATTGCCAGCACAATACCAAGACTTAACATCCATTTATGACGTTTATACAGTGCCAGATAGGGTAGCAAAGCGCGCATTTAAATCTCCTCCTGACGATGGGCCAGCAATGTGGCGAAAGGACCACCAGCCACGCTTAATTCCGCGTAACGTCCTTGCTCAATAATCTGACCATCCTGCATTACCCAAATGACATCCCAGTCAGCAAGATCTTCTAACTGGTGGGTGACCATTAACGTTGTCTGGCGCAGAGAGGCGGCATTAAGCGCCTCCATTACGCGCTGTTCACTGTGAGCATCAAGGCTGGCAGCGGGTTCATCCAACAGTAATAGCGAACAGGGATTTAGTAACGCACGGGCCACCGCCACGCGCTGCGCCTGCCCCACGGAAAGGCGGGCAGCCTGGTCGCCAACAGGCGTATCAACGCCTTGTGGCAGGAGCGGTAGAAACTCACTGACCCAGGCGTTATCCAGCGCTGTTTGTAACTCTTGTTCGCTGGCATCAGGTCGCGCCAGTAGTACGTTATCCCGTAATGTTGCTGCCGGTAATTGTGGGTTTTGCCCAACCCAGGAGAGATGCTTACGCCATGATTCCGGTGATAAATCGCGTAATTCTATCCCGTTGATTCGTAGCGATCCCTGATATGAGAGAAAACCAGAAAGCGCGTTCAGCAGTGAGCTTTTACCTGAACCGCTGCGACCAACCAACACTGCACGTTGGCCTGCTGGCAAAGTAAAGTTCAGCGGTCCAGCCAGCGTTTTACCTTCTGGTGATGTAATAAACAGATCCTCGGCTTCAATGGTCACCGGATCGGTTGATGCTAATTCCGCCTCACCACGTTGCGGATGGGCGAGCGGGGTTTCCATAAACGTTTTCAGACTGTCAGCTGCGCCAACAGCCTGGGCTTTAGCATGATAAAACGTACCGAGATCGCGTAATGGCTGGAAAAACTCTGGCGCAAGGATCAGGGCCAGAAAACCCGCAGCCAGCGTCACGCCAGTATCGTAGTGACCAAAATCCAGCTCGCCGAGGTAGGAAAAACCAAAGTAGACCGCCACCAGAGCAATCGACAGCGAGGTAAAAAATTCGAGAATGCCGGAGGATAAAAACGCCAGCCGTAGCACTTCCATTGTCCGTTGGCGGAAATCTTCCGAAGCAGAACGAATACTTTCAATTTCAGCTTCACCACGACCAAAAATACGCAATGTTTCCATGCCGCGCAGGCGATCGAGGAAATGCCCACTTAAGCGAGCAAGAGCGAGAAAGTTACGTCGGTTAGCATCGGCAGCCCCCATTCCAACCAGCGCCATAAATAACGGAATTAGCGGTGCAGTGCCCAGCAGAATGAGCGCCGCAGCCCAGTTAGAGGGGAAGATCGCCACCACAATCAGCAGCGGCACCGACACTGCCAGCGCCATTTGCGGCAGGTAGCGTGCATAGTAATCATGCATATCGTCAATTTGCTCGAGTACCAGCGTCGCCCAGCTCCCCGCTGGTTTACCCTGAATCCACGCTGGCCCTGCTTGTTGCAGACGGTCGAGAACCTGACGGCGGATGGCAAAGCGGATATGCTGCCCGGCGTGATAACCCACCCGTTCGCGTAACCAGACCACCCATGCGCGCAGTACAAAGGTCAGAAACAGTAACGTAAAGGGAAGCAGCAGGGCTTCACGGGGAATATTCTCCATAATCATATGTTGCAGAATTCGCGCCATGAACCAGGCCTGGGCAATGATCAATATGCCGCTCACAAAGCCCAGCAGACGAGAAATATTCAGCCAACGTTGGGAGATGACGCTTTGCTGTTTTAACCAGCGGGTTAATTCTTTTTGACGGGATTTATTCATTGCACGCTTAGCAGGTGAGTTATCAGAATTATTTGCAGAGCAATGTTACAACGGGGAAAAAATAAAGGCGACCCATAGTCGCATGGTGTCGCCTTCTTTACTTTTGTTACTGATTTGTAAAATTATTTTGCGTCAGCTAAACCGTCGAGGTAGCGTTCCGCATCAAGAGCTGCCATGCAGCCTGTACCAGCAGATGTAATGGCCTGGCGATAAATGTGATCCATCACGTCGCCTGCGGCAAAGACGCCAGGGATGCTGGTCTGGGTGGCATTACCATGAATACCCGACTGTACTTTGATGTAGCCGTTTTCCAGTTCCAGCTGCCCTTCGAAAATGGCAGTATTCGGGCTGTGACCGATAGCAACAAACAGACCGGCAACGTCGAGTGACTCGATATTATCGGTGTTTTGCGTATCGCGCAGACGAACGCCAGTGACGCCCATCTGATCGCCGATCACTTCTTCCAGCGTACGGTTGGTGTGCAGAATAATGTTGCCGTTCTCCACTTTATCCATCAGACGCTTAATGAGGATTTTTTCCGCACGGAAACCATCACGGCGGTGAATCAGATGAACTTCCGAAGCGATGTTAGACAGATACAGCGCCTCTTCAACCGCGGTATTGCCGCCGCCGATGACCGCAACTTTCTGGTTGCGATAGAAGAAACCGTCGCAGGTTGCACAAGCAGAAACTCCACGGCCTTTAAAGGCTTCTTCAGAGGGCAGGCCGAGATAGCGTGCAGAAGCTCCGGTGGCAATAATCAGCGCGTCGCAAGTGTATTCGCCGCTATCGCCAGTCAGACGGAACGGACGATTCTGCAAATCAACTTTGTTGATGTGATCAAAGATGATTTCAGTTTCAAATTTGGTGGCATGTTCGTGCATGCGCTCCATTAATAACGGACCGGTCAGATCGTTTGGATCGCCAGGCCAGTTTTCCACTTCCGTGGTGGTGGTCAGTTGGCCGCCTTTTTCCATGCCGGTAATCAGCACAGGTTGCAGGTTGGCGCGCGCCGCGTAGACAGCAGCGGTGTATCCCGCCGGGCCTGAACCCAGGATAAGCAGTTTACTGTGTTTGGTCGTGCCCATGAGATCCCCATAGTTGTTGGCAGACAATGGCAGGATTGTAGGGAATTTACAGACGTAAAAAAAGAGTATGACGATTTTGTTAACAATTTGTGCAATCGGCAGCATCGATAAGCAGGTCAAATTCTCACGTCATTATCACCTCTGCTACTTAAATTTCCCGCTTTATAAGCCGATTAAATGATGAATAAACGCCCCTGTTAATGAATATCTGGCATGTTGTACTAAAAATCGATGTTTTGCTTTGACAATCCCCTGGTGTTTTGCGAAAACATTCGAGGAAGAAAAAAACAGTATTCTTATATGCGCATAACCATGCATGTAAATACCATGTTTACCGTGCTAGTGAAATCTACGTATGGCGTGGACAGACGCCATTCGTGATGTCGATAGCTGCCACAAGGCAACGGTCTTCTCACCGTAGACCCAGGCATTGCGCGCCGTGAATCTTCATGATTTCGGTCTATCGTGACGGGTAGCGACTCTGAACAGTGATGTTTCAGGGTCAGACAGGAGTAGGGAAGGAATACAGAGAGACAATAATAATGGTAGATAGCAAGAAGCGCCCTGGCAAAGATCTCGACCGTATCGATCGTAACATTCTTAATGAGTTGCAAAAGGATGGGCGTATTTCTAACGTCGAGCTTTCTAAACGTGTGGGACTTTCTCCAACGCCGTGCCTTGAGCGTGTGCGTCGGCTGGAAAGACAAGGGTTTATTCAGGGCTATACGGCGCTGCTGAACCCCCATTATCTGGATGCATCACTTCTGGTATTCGTTGAGATTACTCTGAATCGTGGCGCACCGGATGTGTTTGAACAATTCAATACCGCTGTACAAAAACTTGAAGAAATTCAGGAGTGTCATTTAGTATCCGGTGATTTCGACTACCTGTTGAAAACACGCGTGCCGGATATGTCAGCTTACCGTAAGTTACTGGGGGAAACCCTGCTGCGTCTGCCTGGCGTCAATGACACACGGACATACGTTGTTATGGAAGAAGTCAAGCAGAGTAATCGTCTGGTTATTAAGACGCGCTAACACGGAACAGGTGCAAAATCGGCGTATTTTGATTACACTCCTGTTAATCCATACAGCAACAGTACTGGGGTAACCTGGTACTGTTGTCCGTTTTAGCATCGGGCAGGAAAAGCCTGTAACCTGGAGAGCCTTTCTTGAGCCAGGAATACACTGAAGACAAAGAAGTCACATTGACAAAGTTAAGTAGCGGCCGCCGCCTTCTGGAGGCGTTGCTGATCCTTATTGTCCTGTTTGCCGTCTGGTTGATGGCTGCCTTACTAAGCTTTAACCCTTCGGACCCCAGCTGGTCGCAAACGGCCTGGCATGAACCTATCCATAATTTAGGTGGGATGCCCGGTGCGTGGCTGGCAGATACGCTGTTCTTTATTTTTGGCGTGATGGCTTACACCATTCCCGTCATTATTGTCGGCGGTTGTTGGTTTGCCTGGCGTCATCAGTCCAGCGACGAATACATTGATTATTTTGCCGTTTCGCTACGCATCATTGGCGTTTTGGCGCTCATCCTTACCTCCTGTGGTCTGGCGGCAATCAACGCTGACGATATCTGGTATTTTGCCTCCGGTGGCGTCATTGGCAGCTTACTAAGCACTACGCTACAACCACTGCTACACAGTAGCGGGGGAACTATTGCGCTGCTCTGCGTTTGGGCAGCGGGCCTGACGCTGTTCACCGGTTGGTCATGGGTGACCATTGCTGAAAAACTCGGCGGCTGGATTTTAAATATTCTTACCTTCGCCAGTAATCGTACCCGTCGCGATGATACCTGGGTCGATGAAGATGAGTATGAAGACGACGAAGAGTATGAAGATGAAAATCACGGCAAACAGCATGAATCACGCCGTGCCCGTATTCTTCGCGGCGCGCTAGCGCGTCGTAAACGGTTGGCGGAAAAATTCATTAATCCGATGGGGCGGCAAACAGACGCTGCGTTGTTCTCCGGTAAGCGGATGGATGATGACGAAGAGATTACCTACACTGCACGCGGTGTGGCTGCCGACCCTGACGACGTCCTCTTTTCGGGCAATCGTGCAACGCAGCCAGAATATGACGAGTACGATCCATTATTAAACGGTGCGCCAATTACCGAACCTGTTGCTGTAGCAGCTGCTGCTACCACGGCGACGCAAAGCTGGGCTGCACCGGTTGAACCTGTGACTCAGACGCCACCTGTTGCCTCTGTTGATGTTGCACCTGCGCAACCTACAGTAGCCTGGCAGCCTGTACCGGGGCCGCAAACGGGAGAACCGGTTATTGCTCCTGCACCGGAAGGTTACCCACAGCAGCCACAATATGCGCAGCCTGCAGTGCAATATAATGAGCCGCTGCAACAACCAGTACAGCCACAGCAGCCGTATTATGCACCTGCAGCTGAACAACCTGCGCAACAACCTTACTACGCTCCTGCGGCGGAACAACCTGTTCAGCAACCGTATTACGCAACTGCGGCGGAACAGCCTGCGCAACAGCCGTATTACGCCCCTGCGCCAGAACAAGCGGTGGCAGGTAACGCCTGGCAAGCCGAAGAGCAGCAATCCACTTTTGCTCCACAGTCTACATACCAGACTGAGCAAACTTATCAGCAGCCAGCCGCTCAGGAACCGTTGTACCAACAGCCGCAACCTGTTGAACAGCAGCCTGTTGTGGAGCCTGAACCCGTTGTAGAAGAGACAAAACCCACGCGTCCGCCGCTTTACTACTTTGAAGAAGTGGAAGAGAAGCGAGCCCGTGAACGCGAACAACTTGCGGCCTGGTATCAACCGATTCCAGAACCTGTTAAAGAACCAGAACCGATCAAATCTTCGCTAAAAGCACCTTCTGTTGCAGCAGTACCTCCAGTGGAAGCCGCTGCCGCCGTTTCTCCGCTGGCATCTGGCGTGAAAAAAGCGACACTGGCGACGGGGGCTGCCGCAACCGTTGCCGCGCCAGTCTTCAGTCTGGCAAATAGCGGTGGACCGCGTCCGCAGGTCAAAGAGGGGATTGGCCCGCAGTTGCCACGACCGAAACGCATCCGCGTGCCAACTCGTCGTGAACTGGCGTCTTACGGTATTAAGCTGCCCTCACAGCGTGCGGCAGAAGAAAAAGCCCGTGAAGCCCAACGTAATCAGTACGATTCTGGCGATCAGTACAACGATGATGAAATCGATGCGATGCAGCAGGATGAACTGGCACGTCAGTTCGCCCAGACGCAGCAGCAACGCTATGGCGAACAGTATCAACATGATGTGCCCGTGAACACAGAAGATGCAGATGCTGCGGCAGAGGCAGAACTGGCTCGTCAGTTTGCTCAAACTCAACAACAACGTTATTCCGGCGAACAACCGGCTGGGGCGAATCCGTTCTCGCTGGATGATTTTGAATTTTCGCCAATGAAAGCGTTGCTGGATGATGGTCCACACGAACCGCTGTTTACGCCAATTGTTGAACCTGTACAGCAGCCGCAACAACCGGTAGCACCGCAGCAGCAATATCAGCAGCCGCAACAACCGGTTGCACCGCAGCCGCAGTATCAGCAGCCGCAACAACCAGTTGCGCCACAGCCGCAATATCAGCAGCCGCAACAACCGGTTGCACCGCAGCAGCAATATCAGCAGCCACAACAGCCGGTTACACAGCAGCCGCAGTATCAGCAGCCGCAACAGCCGGTTGTACCACAGCCGCAATATCAGCAGCCGCAACAGCCAGTTGCGCCACAGCCGCAGGATACCCTGCTTCATCCGCTGTTGATGCGTAATGGCGACAGCCGTCCGTTGCATAAACCGACGACGCCACTGCCTTCTCTGGATTTGCTGACACCGCCGCCGAGCGAAGTGGAGCCGGTAGATACCTTTGCGCTTGAACAAATGGCGCGCCTGGTAGAAGCGCGTCTGGCTGATTTCCGTATTAAAGCCGATGTTGTCAATTACTCTCCGGGGCCAGTTATCACTCGCTTTGAATTGAACCTGGCACCGGGCGTAAAAGCAGCGCGCATTTCTAACTTGTCACGTGACCTTGCCCGTTCACTTTCGACGGTGGCGGTGCGTGTCGTTGAAGTTATTCCTGGCAAACCCTATGTAGGTCTGGAGTTACCGAATAAAAAACGACAAACCGTTTATCTGCGCGAAGTTTTGGATAACGCTAAATTCCGCGATAATCCGTCGCCATTAACCGTGGTGCTGGGTAAAGATATCGCCGGTGAGCCGGTGGTTGCCGATCTGGCGAAAATGCCGCACTTGTTGGTTGCGGGGACTACCGGTTCCGGTAAGTCTGTCGGGGTGAACGCGATGATCCTGAGCATGCTTTATAAAGCACAGCCAGAAGATGTGCGTTTCATCATGATCGACCCGAAAATGCTGGAGCTTTCGGTTTATGAAGGCATTCCGCACCTGTTAACGGAAGTTGTTACTGATATGAAAGATGCCGCCAACGCGCTGCGCTGGTGTGTTAACGAGATGGAGCGTCGTTATAAACTGATGTCTGCGCTGGGTGTGCGTAATCTGGCGGGTTATAACGAAAAAATTGCTGAAGCCGATCGCATGATGCGTCCGATTCCAGACCCGTACTGGAAGCCGGGTGATAGTATGGATGCGCAGCATCCGGTGCTGAAAAAAGAACCATACATTGTGGTGTTGGTGGACGAATTTGCCGACCTGATGATGACGGTAGGTAAAAAAGTGGAAGAGCTGATAGCACGTCTGGCGCAAAAAGCTCGTGCCGCGGGTATCCACCTCGTACTGGCAACGCAGCGTCCATCGGTTGATGTTATTACTGGTCTGATTAAAGCGAATATTCCGACCCGTATCGCCTTTACCGTATCCAGTAAGATTGACTCACGTACCATTCTTGATCAGGCTGGTGCGGAATCACTGCTGGGTATGGGGGATATGCTCTACTCTGGGCCGAACTCCACTTTGCCGGTACGTGTCCATGGTGCTTTTGTTCGCGATCAAGAAGTTCATGCCGTGGTGCAGGACTGGAAAGCGCGTGGTCGCCCACAGTATGTTGATGGCATCACCTCCGACAGCGAAAGCGAAGGTGGCGCGGGCGGTTTCGATGGCGCTGAAGAGCTGGATCCGTTGTTCGATCAGGCGGTGCAGTTTGTCACTGAAAAACGCAAAGCATCAATTTCTGGCGTACAGCGTCAGTTCCGCATTGGTTATAACCGTGCAGCGCGTATTATCGAACAGATGGAAGCGCAGGGGATTGTCAGCGAACAGGGGCACAACGGTAATCGTGAAGTGCTGGCCCCACCGCCGTTTGACTAATTAATGCATCGTAGGCCGGATAAGGCGCGGTAGCGTCGCATCCGGCAATCTGGTAACTGAAAATTCAGTATTTTCTTCTTTCCTCAAGCTGATTATTAGCCTGGAATAGAGAGTAGAGGGAGCTCCCGGTCGGGAGTGACGTAATTTGAGGAATAATGATGAAAAAAATTGCCATCACCTGTGCATTACTCTCAAGCTTAGTAGCAAGCAGCGTTTGGGCTGATGCCGCAAGCGATCTGAAAAGCCGCCTGGATAAAGTCAGCAGCTTCCACGCCAGCTTCACACAAAAAGTGACTGACGGTAGCGGCGCGGCGGTGCAGGAAGGTCAGGGCGATCTGTGGGTGAAACGTCCAAACTTATTCAACTGGCATATGACTCAACCTGATGAAAGCATTCTGGTTTCTGACGGTAAAACACTGTGGTTCTATAACCCGTTCGTTGAGCAAGCTACGGCGACCTGGCTGAAAGACGCCACCGGTAATACGCCGTTTATGCTGATTGCCCGCAACCAGTCCAGCGACTGGCAGCAGTACAATATCAAACAGAATGGCGATGACTTTGTTCTGACGCCGAAAGCCAGCAATGGCAATCTGAAGCAGTTCACCATTAACGTGGGACGTGATGGCACAATCCATCAGTTTAGCGCGGTGGAGCAGGACGATCAGCGCAGCAGTTATCAGCTGAAATCCCAGCAAAATGGGGCTGTGGATGCAGCGAAATTTACCTTCACCCCGCCGCAAGGCGTCACGGTAGATGATCAACGTAAGTAGAGGCACCTGAGTGAGCAATCTGTCGCTCGATTTTTCGGATAATACTTTTCAACCCCTGGCCGCGCGTATGCGGCCAGAAAATTTAGCACAGTATATCGGCCAGCAACATTTGCTGGCTGTGGGGAAGCCGTTGCCGCGCGCTATCGAAGCCGGGCATCTGCATTCTATGATCCTCTGGGGGCCGCCGGGTACCGGCAAAACAACCCTCGCTGAAGTGATTGCCCGCTATGCGAACGCTGATGTGGAACGTATTTCTGCCGTCACCTCTGGCGTGAAAGAGATTCGCGAGGCGATCGAACGCGCTCGGCAAAACCGCAATGCAGGTCGCCGCACTATTCTTTTTGTTGACGAAGTTCACCGTTTCAACAAAAGCCAGCAGGATGCATTTCTGCCACATATTGAAGACGGCACCATCACTTTTATTGGCGCAACCACTGAAAACCCGTCGTTTGAGCTTAATTCGGCACTGCTTTCCCGTGCCCGTGTCTATCTGTTGAAATCCCTGAGTACAGAGGATATTGAGCAAGTACTGACTCAGGCGATGGAAGACAAAACCCGTGGCTATGGTGGTCAGGATATTGTTCTGCCAGATGAAACACGACGCGCCATTGCTGAACTGGTGAATGGCGACGCGCGCCGGGCGTTAAATACGCTGGAAATGATGGCGGATATGGCCGAAGTCGATGATAGCGGTAAGCGGGTCCTGAAGCCTGAATTACTGACCGAAATCGCCGGTGAACGTAGCGCCCGCTTTGATAACAAAGGCGATCGCTTTTACGATCTGATTTCCGCATTGCATAAGTCGGTACGTGGTAGCGCACCCGATGCGGCGCTCTACTGGTATGCGCGAATTATTACCGCCGGTGGCGATCCGTTATATGTCGCGCGTCGTTGCCTGGCAATTGCTTCCGAAGATGTCGGCAATGCCGACCCACGGGCGATGCAGGTGGCAATTGCGGCCTGGGATTGCTTTACTCGCGTTGGCCCGGCGGAAGGTGAACGCGCCATTGCTCAGGCGATTGTTTACCTGGCCTGCGCGCCAAAAAGCAACGCTGTCTACACTGCGTTTAAAGCCGCGCTGGCCGATGCTCGCGAACGTCCGGATTATGACGTGCCGGTTCATTTGCGTAATGCGCCGACGAAATTAATGAAGGAAATGGGCTACGGGCAGGAATATCGTTACGCTCATGATGAAGCAAACGCTTATGCTGCCGGTGAGGTTTACTTCCCGCCGGAAATAGCACAAACACGCTATTATTTCCCGACAAACAGGGGCCTTGAAGGCAAGATTGGCGAAAAGCTCGCCTGGCTGGCTGAACAGGATCAAAATAGCCCCATAAAACGCTACCGTTAATGTTATCGTTGCGGTAATGTTGTTAATGTATCCCTGTGGTCGCAGGCTGTGGCCACATCTCCCATTTAATTCGATAAGCACAGGATAAGCATGCTCGATCCCAATCTGCTGCGTAATGAGCCAGACGCAGTCGCTGAAAAACTGGCACGCCGGGGCTTTAAGCTGGATGTAGATAAGCTGGGCGCTCTTGAGGAGCGTCGTAAAGTATTGCAGGTCAAAACGGAAAACCTGCAAGCGGAGCGTAACTCCCGATCGAAATCCATTGGCCAGGCGAAAGCGCGCGGGGAAGATATTGAGCCTTTACGTCTGGAAGTGAACAAACTGGGCGAAGAGCTGGATGCAGCAAAAGCCGAGCTGGATGCTTTACAGGCTGAAATTCGCGATATCGCGCTGACAATCCCTAACCTGCCTGCAGATGAAGTGCCGGTAGGTAAAGACGAAAATGACAACGTTGAAGTCAGCCGCTGGGGCACCCCGCGTGAGTTTGACTTTGAAGTTCGTGACCATGTGACGCTGGGTGAAATGCACTCTGGCCTCGACTTTGCAGCCGCAGTTAAGTTGACTGGTTCCCGCTTTGTGGTAATGAAAGGGCAGATTGCTCGCATGCACCGCGCACTGTCGCAGTTTATGCTGGATCTGCATACCGAACAGCATGGCTACAGTGAGAACTATGTTCCGTACCTGGTTAACCAGGACACGCTGTACGGTACGGGTCAGCTGCCGAAATTTGCTGGCGATCTGTTCCATACTCGTCCGCTGGAAGAAGAAGCAGACACCAGTAACTATGCGCTGATCCCAACGGCAGAAGTTCCGCTGACCAACCTGGTACGCGGTGAAATCATCGATGAAGATGATCTGCCAATTAAGATGACCGCCCACACCCCATGTTTCCGTTCTGAAGCTGGTTCATATGGTCGTGACACTCGTGGTCTGATCCGTATGCACCAGTTCGACAAAGTTGAAATGGTGCAGATCGTGCGTCCGGAAGATTCAATGGCGGCACTTGAAGAGATGACTGGTCATGCCGAGAAAGTCCTGCAACTGCTGGGCCTGCCGTACCGCAAAATCATCCTTTGCACTGGCGACATGGGCTTTGGCGCTTGCAAAACTTACGACCTGGAAGTATGGATCCCGGCACAGAACACCTACCGCGAGATCTCTTCCTGCTCCAACGTCTGGGATTTCCAGGCACGTCGTATGCAGGCACGCTGCCGCAGCAAGTCTGACAAGAAAACCCGTCTGGTTCATACCCTGAACGGTTCTGGTCTTGCTGTTGGTCGTACGCTTGTTGCAGTAATGGAAAACTATCAGCAGGCTGATGGTCGTATTGAAGTACCAGAAGTTCTGCGTCCGTATATGAATGGACTGGAATATATTGGCTAATACCCAATTTTTCTGAATCTAAAAAGCGCCTGCGGGCGCTTTTTTTGTCTCCCTTTGATACTGAACAATAATTACTCCTCACTTACAAGTAATACTACTTTCGAGTGAAAATCTACCTATCTCTTTGATTTTCAAATTATTCGATGTATACAAGCCTATATAGCGATCTGCTATAGAAATAATTACACAATACGGTTTGTTACTGGAATCAATCGTGAGCAAGCTTGAGTGAGCCATTATGAAAACGAAAATCCCTGATGCGGTATTGGCTGCTGAGGTGAGTCGCCGTGGTTTGGTAAAAACGACAGCGATCGGCGGCCTGGCAATGGCCAGCAGCGCATTAACATTACCTTTTAGTCGGATTGCGAACGCTGTCGATAGCGCCATTCCAACAAAATCAGACGAAAAGGTTATCTGGAGCGCCTGTACAGTTAACTGTGGTAGTCGCTGCCCGCTACGTATGCACGTCGTGGACGGTGAAATCAAATATGTTGAAACGGATAATACTGGCGATGACAACTATGACGGCCTGCACCAGGTGCGCGCCTGTCTGCGTGGTCGTTCCATGCGTCGCCGCGTTTACAATCCCGACCGCCTGAAATATCCGATGAAACGAGTCGGGGCGCGCGGTGAAGGCAAATTCGAGCGCATTAGCTGGGAAGAAGCCTACGACATCATCGCCACCAATATGCAGCGCCTGATCAAAGAGTACGGCAACGAATCCATCTATCTGAACTATGGCACCGGTACGCTGGGCGGCACCATGACCCGCTCGTGGCCGCCGGGAAATACCCTGGTCGCGCGGCTAATGAACTGCTGCGGCGGTTATCTGAACCATTATGGCGACTACTCCTCCGCGCAAATTGCGGAAGGTCTGAACTATACCTACGGCGGCTGGGCAGATGGTAACAGCCCGTCAGATATCGAAAACAGTAAACTGGTAGTGCTGTTTGGTAATAACCCTGGCGAAACGCGAATGAGTGGCGGTGGGGTGACTTACTATCTTGAACAGGCGCGCCAGAAATCTAATGCCCGCATGATCATCATCGATCCGCGCTATACCGACACCGGTGCCGGGCGTGAAGATGAGTGGATCCCTATTCGTCCGGGAACAGATGCCGCACTGGTTAACGGTCTGGCGTATGTCATGATCACCGAAAACCTGGTGGATCAGGCATTCCTCGATAAATATTGCGTTGGCTATGACGAGAAAACCCTGCCAGCTAGTGCGCCGAAAAATGGTCACTATAAAGCTTATATTCTGGGTGAAGGGCCAGATGGCGTGGCTAAAACGCCGGAATGGGCCTCGCAAATCACCGGTGTTCCGGCAGACAAAATCATCAAACTGGCTCGTGAAATCGGCAGTACCAAACCGGCGTTTATCAGCCAGGGATGGGGCCCGCAGCGTCATGCTAACGGTGAAATCGCAACCCGTGCTATCTCGATGCTGGCGATTCTGACCGGTAACGTTGGTATTAACGGGGGGAACAGCGGCGCGCGCGAAGGTTCATACAGCTTACCGTTTGTCCGTATGCCGACTCTCGAAAACCCGATCCAGACCAGCATTTCTATGTTTATGTGGACCGATGCCATTGAACGTGGCCCGGAAATGACGGCGCTGCGTGATGGTGTGCGCGGGAAAGATAAGCTGGATGTGCCGATCAAAATGATCTGGAACTATGCCGGTAACTGCCTGATTAATCAGCATTCTGAAATCAACCGTACCCATGAAATCCTTCAGGATGATAAGAAGTGCGAGCTGATTGTAGTTATCGACTGCCACATGACCTCATCGGCGAAATATGCTGACATCCTGCTGCCTGACTGCACCGCTTCCGAACAGATGGACTTTGCACTGGATGCATCCTGCGGGAATATGTCTTACGTTATTTTCAATGATCAGGTCATTAAACCGCGCTTTGAATGTAAGACTATCTATGAGATGACCAGCGAACTGGCAAAACGTCTTGGCGTCGAACAACAGTTTACTGAAGGTCGTACTCAGGAAGAGTGGATGCGGCATCTGTATGCCCAGTCGCGGGAAGCGATTCCTGAACTGCCAACGTTTGAAGAGTTCCGTAAGCAGGGGATCTTTAAAAAGCGCGATCCGCAAGGGCATCACGTTGCTTATAAAGCTTTCCGTGAAGATCCGCAGGCAAATCCACTGACCACGCCATCGGGGAAAATTGAGATTTATTCGCAGGCGCTGGCTGACATTGCCGCTACATGGGAATTGCCAGAAGGTGATGTGATCGATCCACTGCCGATCTATACGCCGGGTTTTGAAAGTTATCAGGATCCGCTGAACAAACAGTATCCGCTGCAGCTTACGGGTTTCCACTATAAATCTCGCGTTCACTCAACTTACGGCAACGTTGATGTGCTGAAAGCAGCTTGCCGTCAGGAAATGTGGATCAACCCGCTTGATGCGCAAAAACGCGGTATCAACAACGGCGATAAAGTCAGGATCTTTAACGATCGTGGTGAGGTTCATATTGAGGCGAAAGTGACGCCACGAATGATGCCGGGTGTGGTCGCACTGGGTGAAGGTGCCTGGTATGACCCGGATACAAAACGTGTCGATAAGGGCGGTTGTATTAACGTACTGACCACTCAACGTCCGTCTCCTCTCGCTAAGGGGAATCCGTCACATACAAACCTTGTTCAGGTTGAAAAGGTGTAAGGAGTAACCGATGACAACCCAGTATGGATTTTTTATTGATTCCAGCCGTTGCACCGGTTGCAAAACCTGCGAGCTGGCTTGTAAAGACTACAAAGATCTGACGCCAGAAGTCAGCTTCCGCCGCATTTATGAATATGCTGGTGGCGACTGGCAGGAAGATAACGGTGTCTGGCACCAGAACGTGTTTGCCTACTATCTGTCGATTTCATGTAACCACTGCGAAGATCCGGCTTGTACTAAAGTCTGCCCGAGCGGTGCGATGCATAAACGTGAAGATGGTTTTGTTGTGGTCGATGAAGATGTATGCATTGGCTGCCGTTACTGTCATATGGCTTGCCCGTATGGCGCACCGCAATATAACGAAACGAAAGGCCATATGACCAAATGCGATGGTTGTTATGACCGTGTTGCGGAGGGAAAAAAACCGATCTGCGTAGAGTCCTGCCCGCTGCGGGCGCTGGATTTCGGCCCTATCGACGAGCTGCGTAAAAAACATGGCGATCTGGCGGCCATTGCGCCGTTGCCGCGAGCTCACTTTACCAAACCGAATATTGTGATCAAACCCAATGCCAACAGCCGCCCAACCGGGGATACCACTGGCTATCTGGCAAACCCGAAGGAGGTGTGAGATGGGAAGTGGATGGCATGAATGGCCGCTGATGATCTTCACGGTCTTCGGGCAATGTGTCGCGGGTGGTTTTATCGTTCTGGCTTTGGCGCTGCTCAAAGGCGACCTGCGAGCAGAAGCCCAGCAGCGTGTTATCGCCTGCATGTTGGGTTTATGGGTGCTGATGGGCATTGGCTTTATCTCCTCTATGCTTCATCTTGGTTCACCGATGCGCGCTTTTAACTCGCTCAATCGGGTAGGGGCTTCAGCACTCAGTAACGAAATCGCCAGCGGTTCGATCTTTTTTGCTGTAGGCGGCATCGGCTGGTTGCTGGCAATGCTGAAAAAGCTTTCACCGGCATTGCGTACGCTTTGGCTGGTGGTGACGATGGTTCTTGGCGTAGTCTTTGTCTGGATGATGGTGCGTGTGTATAACAGCATCGATACAGTACCCACCTGGTACAGCATCTGGACCCCGATGGGCTTCTTCCTGACGATGTTTATGGGCGGCCCGTTACTGGGTTACCTGTTGCTGAGTCTGGCTGGTGTCGATGGCTGGGCGATGCGTCTGCTGCCAGCCATTTCTGTTCTGGCACTGGTAGTGAGTGGCGTGATGTCAGTGATGCAGGGCGCAGAGCTGGCGACTATTCATAGCTCTGTGCAGCAGGCCGCAGCGCTGGTGCCGGACTATGGTGCGCTGATGTCCTGGCGGATCGTGCTTTTGGCCGTTGCCCTGTGCTTGTGGATTGCACCACAGCTAAAAGGTTATCAGCCTGCGGTTCCGCTACTTTCTGTATCATTCATTCTGCTTCTGGCAGGGGAATTAATCGGTCGTGGCGTATTCTATGGTTTGCATATGACCGTGGGGATGGCTGTCGCAAGTTAATCAGTAACAACCGGGGTTTCGGCCCCGGTTCGCTTTTATTTCTGCTTCGTTAACGTGTCATAACTGGTCATCAAGTTACGATAATCAGGAATGTGGTTAGAGAACAACGTCGCCAGTCCTTCAATATCATTACGCCAGTCGCGATGCAGCTCGCACGCCACGCCGAACCATGTCATCAATTGCGCACCAGCTTGCGACATGCGATCCCATGCCGAATGCCGGGTAATTTCATTAAAGGTCCCTGACGCGTCAGTCACGACAAAGACGTCAAACCCTTCTTCAATGGCTGAAAGCGCCGGGAATGCCACGCAAACTTCGGTTACCACACCGGCAATAATTAACTGTTTTTTACCTGTCGCTTTGACAGCTTTTACAAAATCTTCGTTATCCCAGGCGTTAATATTTCCCGGGCGAGCAATGTAAGGTGCATCGGGGAATTGTGCTTTCAGTTCTGGAACTAATGGGCCGTTAGGACCGGTTTCAAAACTGGTGGTAAGAATAGTTGGTAAGTTGAAATACTTAGCCAGGTCACCCAGCGCCAGCACGTTATTTTTAAACTTATCGGGTTCGATATCCCGTACAAGGGAAAGTAAACCAGCCTGGTGATCAACAAGCAAAACGGCAGCATCATTTTTATCAAGACGAACATACGGTTTGGTCATCCTCTTCTCCTTTCGAGAGTCAGTGGTACGTCTAAATCGGTCAGACGCGATGCATTGCTCTGAAAGCATAGACGGGAAATATGAGTTTGCTGTGACCATGAAATTTTTCGACTGAACGAAGCGTATGAAATTTGTGTTAGATCAATAAAAACAATCAGATGAGATTAATCGTCTCTTCAGCATTGGCGTTATGAATGAGTAATATAAATCGATAATACCGCCGCTGCGATATGCGCGTATTTTCACCCATTGACAATGTTTTTGGCGGTGGCATGATGCGCATGAAATTTGAACTTCCTCACGGTTTTAATTCATGTCCACGTATACCCGGCCTGTCATGCTTTTGCTGTCTGGCCTGCTTTTGTTGACTCTGGCGATCGCGGTGTTAAATACACTCGTGCCGCTTTGGCTCGCCCAGGAACACATGTCTACATGGCAGGTAGGCGTTGTCAGCTCATCCTATTTTACCGGCAACCTTGTCGGTACATTGCTGACAGGGTATGTCATTAAACGCATTGGCTTTAACCGCAGCTATTATCTGGCCTCCTTCATTTTTGCCGCTGGCTGTGCCGGCCTTGGCCTGATGATTGGATTCTGGAGTTGGTTGGCGTGGCGTTTTGTCGCTGGCATCGGCTGTGCCATGATTTGGGTGGTTGTTGAGAGTGCGCTGATGTGCAGTGGGACGTCGCGTAACCGCGGGCGGTTGCTTGCTGCGTATATGATGGTTTATTACGTCGGAACGTTTTTAGGCCAGTTACTGGTCAGCAAAGTCTCAACCGAGTTGATGAGTGTATTGCCGTGGGTTACAGGTTTGACGTTGGCAGGAATCTTACCGCTGTTGTTTACGCGTGTCCTGAATCAGCAGACTGAAAACCATGATTCGACGTCAATTACGTCAATGCTAAAACTCCGTCAGGCGCGGCTTGGCGTGAATGGCTGCATTATCTCAGGAATCGTGCTGGGATCTCTATATGGCCTGATGCCGCTGTACCTCAATCACAAAGGGGTGAGCAATGCCAGCATTGGTTTCTGGATGGCGGTACTGGTCAGTGCGGGTATCCTCGGACAATGGCCGATTGGACGTCTGGCGGATAAGTTTGGTCGACTGCTGGTGTTGCGTGTTCAGGTCTTTGTCGTCATTCTCGGCAGTATTGCGATGCTTAGCCAGGCGGCGATGGCCCCAGCGTTATTCATCCTCGGTGCCGCTGGCTTTACGCTATATCCGGTGGCGATGGCCTGGGCTTGTGAGAAAGTTGAACATCATCAACTGGTAGCGATGAACCAGGCCTTATTGTTGAGCTATACCGTGGGAAGTCTGCTTGGCCCGTCATTTACCGCTATGCTAATGCAGAATTTCTCCGATAATTTATTATTTATCATGATCGCCAGCGTATCGTTTATCTATTTGCTGATGCTGCTTCGCAACGCCGGTCATACGCCGAAACCCGTTGCTCACGTGTAAATGAATTCAAGCAGAGTGTGAACTTACTGTTTCACACTCTGCTTTTTTGTGCACAAAAAAGCGGCAACTCAATAAAGTTGCCGCTTTACGGGGAAATTAGAACATGACCTTATGACCGTACTGCTCAAGAATGCCTTTCACGCGTTCCATGGTCTCTTTCTTCGGTGGTTTTACACCGTCGAGCTTGTACTCTTCGCCCATTGCCACCCATTTGTGTTTGCCCAGTTCGTGGTAGGGGAGGAGCTCGATTTTCTCAACGTTGCCCATATCACTGGTAAATTCACCAAGGCGATGCGCTGAATCGTCATCGTCAGACCAGCCTGGGACAACAACATAGCGGATCCACACCTTCACATTTTTGTTCGCCAGATATTTAGCGAACTCCAGCGTGCGGTGGTTGGAAACTCCAACCAGATTTTGGTGGATCTCGTCGTTCATCTGTTTGAGATCGAGCATTACCAGGTCGGTTACTTCCAGCAGTTCATCAATCACCGGATCGTAACGACGAACAAAACCGTTGGTGTCCAGACAGGTATGAATGCCTTCTTTTTTGCAGGCGCGGAACCAGTCACGAACAAACTCAGCTTGTAGGATTGCCTCACCGCCGGATGCGGTAACGCCGCCGCCGGAAGCGTTCATAAAGTGGCGATAGGTCACCACTTCCTTCATCAAATCTTCAACGGTAACTTCTTTACCGCCATGCGTATCCCAGGTGTCGCGGTTATGACAATACAGGCAGCGCATCAGGCAGCCCTGGAAAAAGGTGATAAAGCGAATACCTGGGCCGTCTACGGTTCCACAGGATTCAAAGGAGTGAATGCGACCAATAACTGACATTGCGGTGTTTCTCCAGATGTGGCCCATCTGAGGCCGTGTTGGTGCGCAGCTCGAAGGCTACGTCGAGTCTGTTTTGGCAGTCACCTTAAAGTATAGATAGCTGACAAAAAAGGCTCTCGTGCTAAAAAAGGCCCCACTTTCGTGGAGCCTTTATTGTACGCTTTTTACTGTACGATTTCAGTCAAATCTAATTACATAGATTGAGTGAAGGTACGAGTAATAACGTCCTGCTGCTGTTCTTTAGTCAGCGAGTTGAAACGTACTGCGTAGCCAGATACACGGATGGTCAGCTGCGGATATTTTTCCGGGTTTTCCATCGCGTCGAGCAGCATTTCACGGTTCATCACGTTAACGTTCAGGTGCTGACCACCTTCGATGGATGCTTCGTGGTGGAAGTAACCATCCATCAGACCAGCCAGGTTGGTCTTACGAACTTCGTCGTCTTTACCCAGTGCGTTCGGAACGATAGAGAAGGTGTAGGAGATACCATCTTTAGCGTAAGCAAACGGCAGTTTAGCAACGGAAGTCAGAGACGCTACAGCACCTTTCTGGTCACGACCGTGCATCGGGTTAGCACCCGGTCCGAACGGCGCGCCAGCACGACGACCGTCTGGGGTGTTACCAGTTTTCTTACCATACACAACGTTAGAAGTGATGGTCAGAACAGACTGAGTCGGGATAGCGTCACGGTAGGTGTGCAGTTTCTGAATTTTCTTCATGAAACGTTCTACCAGGTCAACAGCCAGGTCATCTACACGCGGATCGTTGTTACCAAACTGCGGGTATTCGCCTTCGATTTCGAAGTCGATAGCCAGAC